>Ga0209235_1000118_pt1 | contig 35009 bp, 37 predicted proteins | sample GraSoi013_1_20cm_4_FD_185817 | JGI IMG/M metagenome (GOLD analysis project Ga0209235, IMG submission 185817) | Grasslands soil microbial communities from the Angelo Coastal Reserve, California, USA - Sample 09_25_2013_1_20cm (SPAdes) (version 2) | ecosystem: Environmental > Terrestrial > Soil >... | reverse complement strand
GATCACCCCGCCCGGCGCCGAGAACCCTCCTGGAGCGCCGCCAGCGGCGAGCACGCGGTGGCATGGAACTGCGACCAGGAACGGATTGCGCCCGAGCGCCTGGCCCACGGCCCTCGACGCACCGGGCTTTCCCAGCAGCGCCGCGATCTCCCCGTAGGTCGCGGTACGTCCCGGCGGCAGGTCGCGCACCTTGTCGTAGACGGCGCGCTGGAAAGGAGCGAGCAAGGAGAGGTCGAGCGGCAGGGCGACGAGATCCTGCGCCTCACCGGCGAGGTGACGTTCGAGGAGCCGCGCCGCCTCCCGCACGAACGGCGGCGCTTGGGTCCCGTTCTGCTTCGCGAGCTCCGCCCGCAGAGCGCGAGGCGGCAACTCCGGCATCTCGATGGCGGTCAGGCCGCGCTCATTCCAGCGCAGCCGCACGGGTCCGGCGCGGGTCTCGAACAACATCCCCGCAGTGTACAGGGTCGCCGAGGAGATCGCTCAGGTCCAGCGCGTCGCGCAGCGCGTGGCCGAAGGTGTCGTTGTTGAAGTAGACGTACCACCCGGGGTCCTTGAGGCGCTTCAGGTGCGTGAGATAGCGGCTCCCTTTCGCCGCGAAACGAAAGCCCGGCGGCGTACCCTCGCGCCAACTGTCCACCGCCGCCGCCGTCGGGAGGCGATAGAAGGTCGCGTTCAGCTCGACCGTGGTGAAGACCCGCGCGTAGTGCTCGAGCCATCGCCTGGCCGGCAGCCCCCTCGGATAGAAGAGGTGGCGCCAGTGATCGTAGACATATCCGCAGGTGCCGAGATGGATCACGGTTTCAACGTGTGTACCTTCCGCAGATGGCGCACCCAGCGCTCGAGACCGCTGCCCCGCTCGTGCCCGAGAGCCCGACGCTGGAAAAGCTCCGCGCCGCCGCCGCAGGCTGTACCGCCTGCCCTTTGTACAAGACGGGAACGCAGACGGTCTTCGGCGAGGGGATGGCGGCAGCCCGCGCGGTCTTCATCGGAGAGCAGCCGGGGGACAGCGAGGACAAGCTCGGCCGCCCCTTCGTCGGCCCGGCTGGCAAGCTGCTCGACCGCGCCCTGGAGCAAGCGGGCATCGATCGCGAGCTCGTCTACGTCACCAACGTCGTGAAGCACTTCAAGTGGACCCCTCGCGGGAAGCGGCGACTGCACGAGAAGCCGAACGCGCGCGAGATCGCCGCCTGCCGCCCCTGGCTCGAGGCGGAGCTCGCAGTGGTGAAACCGGAGGTGCTCGTCTGCCTCGGCGCCACCGCGGCGCAGGCGTTGCTCGGCAGGACGTTCCGGGTGATGCAGATGCGCGGCGAGATCCTCAAGCACGAGCTCGCGCAGGCGATCATGGCCACCGTGCATCCCTCGTCGATCCTGCGCGCTCCCGACGAGGAGTCTCGCCACCGCGAGATGGAGCTCTTCGTGCGCGACCTGCGACGGATCGCGCCGCTGCTACACCACTAGCCGCTCCGCACCGAAGGTGCGGATTGCGGCTACGCTCGAGACTGTATCTAGGTCTTCGCCGCCTTCTCCGCCGCGACGCGCGCGGCCTGCTTCTGCGAGATCCCCCGGGCGCGCAGCGCCTTGAACTCCTGTTCGAACTCCTCCAGCTCTTCCTCCGTCGCATGCTCGAGGTCCGCGAACACGTTCCGCGCCTCTCGCTGCGCCCGGATCAGCTCGTCGAGCTTCAACTGGACCGCCTTGCCGTCCCGGTTCTGCGTGGCCTGGATGAGGAAGACCATCAGGAAGGTGACGAGGGTCGTGCCCGTGTTGATCACCAGCTGCCAGCTGTCCGAGAAGTGGAAGAGAGGTCCGGTTGCCGCCCACGCCAGCACCACGGCCGTGGCGATCAGGAACGCCCGGTGCGTACCGACGGCGGCGGCGACGCGATAGGAGAAGCGACGAAACCAGCTCTCGTGCAACGGCCCGCTCATGCGTTCAACTTGGATACTGGGCAGACATCCGCAAGGCTACGCGGGCCGGAAGGGCTCGAGCTCGACCGATACTCCGGGCGACCACGCGCCGAAGTGGGGGCGGCCGAGCGCCGGCACGCCTGCGGCGATGGAGAGATCCTCGCTCACCTCCGTGACGGTGGCGTGGAACAGCGGCCAAGGCTCGTGGCGGACCCGTCCGCACCAGAGGGCCGGTCCTGCGGCGCGCGAGTACAGGCGATAGCGCTCGACCAGGAACTCCTCCAGCGATCCCGGCGCCGCGCACCCGCGTTCCGCGCCCGTGGAAAAGCGCACTTCGAACCGGCCGCGCTTCAGGAGCCGCTCGCTGCGGTACCAGCCTTCGCCCCGGTCCATCCGCGCGGGAAAGTAGGGTAGCCGCACCGAGAGGCGGGCGATGGCGACGGCGAGTGCGTTCGCGGCGTCGAGGCTGAAGAACCAGATCCCGGGACCGTGTCGCGGATGAGTCACGTAGGTGCGGAAGTTGAGCTCGTGGAAATCCGGCAAGGCCGGCAGTCCGCGGAACCTCCCGTTGCGCAGCGTGAAGGGCGTCATCGACACCCACGCGCTTCCTTCGCGCTCATCGATCGAGAGGCGCGGGTGCACGAGCCCCGCCAGCTCCGCCGCCGGCACGCGCCAGTGCAGGAATAGGAGATCGCGCCAGTCCTGGTAGCCGATGATCAACGGTCGTGCGCGCGGCGCCACGCCTTGCGCGCGCAGGCCGCGAGCTCCTTCGGGTGTACTGGCTTCACCAAGGCCTCCACGGCGCCCAGCTCGCGCGCCGTCCGCAGCCGGCTGCCGACGGCGGATATCGCGATCACCGGTGAACGCGGCGCGGGGCGCGACAGCAGCTGCTGGATGAGCTGGAGGCCGTCGAGGACGGGCATGATCAAGTCCGTGATCACCACGTCCGGGTGCACCCGCTGGACCACGGCCAGCGCCTCCCGGCCGTCGTAGGCAACGCTGACGTCCAAGCCTTCCATCTCGAGCCCCATCCGGGTCACGTCCGCCAGGTCGCGGTCATCTTCGACGAGAAGCACCCGCAATTTCTCGGCTGAATCCGGCATCCCCGGGACCATCACTCCCGGTGGTGGCGCGGCGAAGCGCCCCTGCGCGAACCTGTTCAGTCAGCGACGCGCAACGCGTCACAATCAATGCCGCATGTAGGTCCATGTAGTCAAAGACGCCGACACGGAGGAGACTCCAAGGTGGGAGAATGTTGGGGAATGTTCAAGACCTGACGCCCTGGCGGTTCATTTTACTTTCTAACGCATGCCGCCCTTGTCCGTAGTCCTGCCCGTCGGGCTACAAGGGATTAGCCCATGGGAAGCGACCTTCAGCTGGGACGCACGCAAAGCAGTGGTCTCGTGGACGTTCTCGATCGCGTGCTCGATAAAGGACTGGTCATCGCCGGCGACATCAAGGTGTCGCTGGCGGAGGTCGAGCTGCTCACGATCCGGGTGCGCCTGATCGTGTGTTCGATCGACAAAGCGCAACAGATCGGCCTCGATTGGTGGCGTTACGACCACCACCTGGCTCCCGGCCAGAACCAGGTCGAATTGGAGAGGGAAGCGCTCCGCGAGCAGGTCCGCCTGCTGGAGCGCAAGGTGGAATCGCTGACGCGCAGGACGCCCGCGGCCCGGCGGAAGGCCGGGGCGCGCAGCGACGGGACGTAGCCCAAGGAGCCAGTCAATGCCGGTCGAAAGAGCATCAGGCGGTACGAGCCTCATCGATGTCCTCGACCGCGTACTCGACAAAGGAATCGTGATCGACGCGTGGGTTCGCGTCTCGCTGGTCGGCATCGATCTGATCACGGTCGAGGCACGGGTGGTGGTGGCGTCGATCGATACCTATCTCAAGTACTCCGAGACCATCGGCCAGACGCACACCGTCGCGCAGAAGGGCATCGAGACGAAGACGCACGAGGCCTTGCTGGCGGAGAACGCTTCGCTCAAGGCGCAGCTCGCAGCGGTCGGCGCGACCCCCGAGCGGCGGCGGCGGCGCGCGGAGTAATCGATGGCGGCAGCGGTCCCGACCCAGGCTCGCTCCGGGGCGGAGTCGCCCCGCGACGCAGCGGCGCGCCTCGCGCTCGTCGAGCTTCTCCTCTTCAGCGACGATGCAGCGGAGTGCGCGCGCGCCACGGTCGACTGGCTGGCCGAGCGCGGCGGCGCGCGCAAGTCGATCTGCGCGCTGATCGACGCGGAGTCCGGAACGCTGAAGCACGTCGCGGCGGCGGGCGTTTCCGAGGGACAGATCGAATCGCTCCATCTCGCCCTGGAGGCGCCGGACGATCCGCTGGTGTTCGCGCTCGCAGGCCGGGAACCGGTGAGCCTGGGCAAGCGGCGCGCCCCCGATTCCTGGCGGAACGAGTTCCTCGCCATTCCGCTTCCCCTCTCCGAGGCCTGGGAGGCGCGGCAAGGGCTGCTGCTCGTGAGCCCGGCGCGCTGCGAGCCGGAAGCCCGGTGGGCGGCGGAGATGCTCGGACAGAAGATCGCGCGCCTCCGCGCCGCGGCCGCGACCGCCGGGTCCGCGCACAAGGTGCAGCGGGAGCGCGAGCTGCTGCTGAACATCATCAATGCTTCGCCCGACCCCATCCTGCTCACCGATCCGGAAGGCAGGATGATCATCTCCAACGCCCGCGCCGATGCCCTCTTCTCCAGCAAGGAAGGGGAGAGCGAAGGCCGGCACCGCGCGGTCACCCTGAACAACATGATGTTCTCGGCGGCGCTCTCCCGGCAGGCGATCGACGAGTCGGGCGCGGTGCGCCGCGAGCTGCTGCTGGTCTCGCCCTCCGAAGGGTCCGATCTCCTCTTCGAGCTGCTCTCCTCGGTGGTGCAGCACCCGCGCGAGGGCACCTGCGTGGTGTCGATCCTGCGCAACGTCACCGATCTGCGCGCCGCCACCGAACAGATCGAGGAGAACTATCGCCGCTTGAGGCTGGCGGAAGCCGACGTGCGGGCCGAGCGCGACCGGCTCGACCTGATCATCGACTCGGCCGCCGACCCGATCCTGGTGACGGATTCTTCCGGCAAGATCCTCCTGATGAATTCGCCGGCCGAGCGGCTGTTCACGGCGCCCGACCTGGACGAGAGAGCGGAGGCGGAGCGAGCGGTCCGCAGCAACGACGCGCACTTCTCCTCGTTCATCTCCAATCTCTTCCTCACCGGTTCCGGCCTGCGCTGGCGCGGCGAAATCCCGCTCACCAATCCGTCGACGCTGCAACCCCTGCCCGTGGAAGCCGTGGCCGGCAAGGTGATGAGCGAGCACGGCGAGGTCACGGCCGTGGTCACCATCCTTCACGACCGTACCGAAGCGATCGAGAAGGCCCGCCTCTACGAGCAGCTCAAGACGGCCAGCGAGCAGCTGGAAGAGAAGGTGCGCGAGGCGACCGCGGAGCTGGTCCGGCGCAACGAGCTGCTGCAGCGGCAGCATCTGGAATTGGAGCAGGCCTCGCAGCTCAAGAGCCAGTTCCTCGCCAACATGTCCCACGAGTTCCGCACGCCGTTGAACGCCATCCTCGGCTACACCAGCATGCTCCTGCAGGGCGTCTCCGGCGATCTGGCCGCGCCCCAGAAGAACAAGATGCTCCGCGTCGATTCGAACGCGCGGCACCTGCTGTCGATCATCAACGACATCCTGGACATCAGCCGGATCGAGGCCGGCAAGATGCCGTTGCACCTCGAGGAGTTCGAGATGCCGGCGCTCGTCGCCGAGCTGCTCGCGGAAGTGGAGCCGCTGATCCAGAAAGCGCGGCTGCAGACGTTGACCGACCTGCACCCCGGCACCGCGCTGGTCGCTTCCGACCGGCAGAAAGTGAAGCAGATCGTGCTCAACCTGCTCACCAACGCCATCAAGTTCACGCCGCACGGCCAGGTGAAGGTGATGGTGCGAGAAGACGAGCGGCGGGGTGAGGTAAGCATCGCCGTCGAGGACACCGGGATCGGGATCGCGCCGCAGGATCAAGACAAGGTGTTCGAGGATTTCCGCCAGGCGGACAACTCGGTCACCCGCGAGTATGGAGGCGCCGGCCTCGGGCTTGCGATCTGCCGCCGCCTCGCCAAGATGCTCGACGGCCGCATCGAGTTGCAGTCGCGCCTCGGGAGAGGCTCCACGTTCACTCTAGTCATTCCGCGTAAGGGGAAGCGCCGATGAGCATCATTGCGAAGTCCACCCGCAGGCCCATCGTCCTGGTGGTCGACGACTTCGCCGACAACCGCGAGATGTACTCCGAGTACCTGAGCTTCGCAGGTTACGACGTGATCGAGGCCCGCAACGGCCTCGAGGCGATCGACGCGGCCCAGCAGCGGTTGCCGGACATCATCATCATGGATCTGTCACTGCCCGTGATGGACGGCTGGGAAGCCACCCGGCGGCTGAAGGCGGACGAGCGCACCCGGCGGATCCCGGTGGTGGCGTTGACCGGACATGCCCTGGCAGGGCATTCGAAGGTCGCGCAGGAAGCTGGATGCGATTCGTTCCTCGCCAAGCCCTGCCTGCCGGACCAACTGGTGGCGGAGATCCGCAGGATGCTCGAGAGCGGCAAGGCTGTCGTGACGACGACGAAGGGAGCAAGTTAGGCATGCCCGGAATCGAGAAGCTCAAGGGAGCTGCTCGCAAGTCCCGGAAAGGGGCGCCGACGGCGAGGAAGACCGCCAAGCCGGCGAGCGCGGCCGCGAAGGAACCCTCCCGCCGCGAAGGGTCGAATGGCAACGGCAACCTGCGGCAGCAGCCCGAGGCGCGCGGCAAGTATGTCTACTGCATCATCCCGGCGAGCGACCCGCTCCGGTTCGGACCCCTGGGCATCGGCATCGAGCCCGCCGAAGTGCACACGGTGAACTACCGCGACATCGCCGCGGTGGTGAGCGACACGCCCATCGAGGTCCACGACCCCACGCGCGAGAACGTCCTCGCCCACGAGCGCGTCAACGAGACGGTGATGCGCAAGCACACGGTGATCCCGATGAGCTTCGGCACCGTGTTCAAGACGGGCGACGACATCGTCGAGCTCCTCCGATCCGCCTACGACGCCTTCCACGACGTGCTCGACAAGATGCAGGACAAGCTCGAGTTCGGCCTCAAGGTCCTCTGGGATCGCGAGGTGATGGTGCGCGAGATCGAGAACCAGGACGAGGACGTGCGGCGGCTCAAGCAGGAGATCTCCGCGCAGAAGGGGTCGACCTACTTCGCCCGCATGCAGTACGGGCGCCTGATCGACGCGGCGCTGCAGGCGCACTCGGAGAAGTACGTGGCGGAGATCTTCGAGACGCTTCGTGACGTCGCCGTCGCCTCCCGGGCGAACAAGCCCATCGGCGACAAGATGATCATGAACGCCGCCTTCCTGGTCTCGCGCGACAAGGAGCAGGCGTTCGATCAGCGGGTGAAGGAGATCGGCGCCCGCTTCGACAAGCTCACCTTCAAGTACACGGGGCCCTGGCCGCCGTACAACTTCGTCAACATCCGGCTGAAGCTGGAGCGGGCGAAGGAGAAGTAGCCGCTTGCTGATCGTCGACAGGATACTCCTCGGTGGGATCAAGTTCGTGCTCGGCAAGATCGCCGCGGCGGTCGATGCCGAGCTGAACGACGATTCCCGCCTGCGCGAGGAGCTGCTCGCGGCGCAGATGCGGCTCGAGCTGGGCGAGATGACCGGGGAGGAGTTCGCCCGGTTCGAAGCGGACATCCTGTCGCGCCTGCGCGAGATCCGCGAGCGCCAGGGCGGCGGGGCGCAAACGCTCAGGTCCGACGAGTACAAGGTGGTGGGAGCCGAGGCGACGGCGGACTTCGAGCACGAGTGATGCTCCGCTTCTATGCGGGCAAGGGCGGCGCGGGGAAGACGACCTGCGCCGCGGCGGTTGCCGTCGCGCTCGCGCGCGAGGGAAAACGCACGCTGCTGGTCTCGACGGATCCCGCGCACTCGCTGGGCGACGCGCTGGAAGCGCGGCTCTCCGCCTCGCCGCGGCTCGTCCGCGGGAAGTTGTTCGCGGCGCAGATGGATGCCGACCGCGCGCTCTCGCGCTGGCTCGGAGCGCGCGAGCGATCGCTCCGCGTCATCGCCTCGCGGGGAACGTACCTCGACGACGAGGACATCGACTCCCTCTTCCGACTCTCGCTGCCGGGAGTGGACGAGCTGGTCGGGCTCACCGAGCTGCGGCGGCTTTCGCGCGGATTCGACGAGGTGGTGGTGGACACGGCTCCCACGGGGCACACGCTGCGCCTGCTGGCCATGCCCGCGACGCTCGCGAGGCTCGCGCAGGTCCTCGACGATCTGCAGGCCAAGCACCGCGCGATGGCCCGGTCGCTCCGCGGCAGCGTCCGCCGGGACGCCGAGGACGCGCTGATCGAGGAGCTGCAAGAGGAGGCGCGCTCGCTGCAGGCGCTTCTCAGGTCCGCCGGCGTGCAGTTCCACTGGGTGACGCTGCCGGAGGAGCTGGCCATCCAGGAAACGCGCGACGGCATCCTGGCGCTGCAAGAATCCGGCTTGCGCGTGGAGCGCCTGATCGCGAACCGGCTGACGCCGCCGCCCGATGGACGCTGCGCGCTGTGTCTAGCGCGCCGCGCGGAAGAGGCGCGCATGCTCGATCAAACCCGGGCCATCGGATTGCCCCTGTACGGCGTTCCGGAACAGGCGCGCGAGCCGCGAGGGCCACGGCACCTGGGCACCGTCGCGCAGGCCCTGCGTGCGCCGCTCCGGTCGCAGCGGATCCGCAAGCGCGTCCTGCCGCGCAGCGCGAGCGCGCCGGCCGCCGATCAAGATTGGCTCGAGGACGTCGCCGGTCCGGGAGTCCGCCTCGTCCTCTTCGGCGGCAAGGGCGGGGTGGGAAAAACCACCGCCGCCGCGGCCGCCGCGATCTCGATCGCGCGGCGCGGCGACCGCGTGCTGCTTCTCTCGACGGATCCCGCGCACTCGATCGGCGACGTGCTGGGGACGGCGATCGGCGATCAGGAACGCGAAGTGGAGCCGCGCCTGTGGGCCTTCGAGCCCGACGCGGCCCGCGCATTCGAGCGTCGCCGCGAGAAGTACCGGACGGCGGTCGAGGAGCTCTTCGCCGCGCTGCGGGGTGGCTCTTCGGTCGATGCGCCATACGACCGCGCGGTGATGGAGGACTTGATCGAGCTGGCTCCGCCCGGCCTGGATGAGTTGTTTGCCCTTCTCGCCGTGATCGAGGCGCTGCAGCGATACCCGGTCGTGGTGGCCGACACCGCCCCGACCGGACACGCCCTCAGGCTCCTCGAGCTGGTGGGAAAGGCCCGCGAGTGGGTACAGGTGCTGCTGCAGATCCAGCTCAAGTATCGCCGTGTCACGGGCCTCGGCGAGCTCGCCCGCGATCTCACCGGAACGGCGCGCGAGCTGCGGGAGCTGCAGCAGCTGCTGGTCGATCCGGGGAGAGCCCGATTCGTCGCGGTCACGCGTGCGGCCGCCCTTCCCCGCCAGGAGACGGCGCGGCTGCTCTCGGCGCTGAGGCGGCTGCGCATCGCCACGCCGGCGCTTCTGGTCAACGCTCTCATCCCGCCCGGCTGCTCGCGCTGCAGGCGGGCGGCCGCCGCCGAGAAGGAGGAGCTAGGCCGGCTGCGTCGAATCGGCCGTGGCTGCGCTATGCTGGGCGCGCCATGGATTGCGCCGGCTCCGCGAGGTGGGGAGGCGCTGGCCTGGTTCGCCCGGACCTGGACGAGGATGGAATGACCACCGCGACGTACCTCTACTGTCTCGTCCGATCTGCCCGGGCGCCGTCGCTGCGCGGCGCACCTGCAGGCCTCCCGGGTGCGGCGCCGCCCCGGACGATCGACGCGGGCGGCGGGCTCTGGCTGGTCGCCGCGGACGCGCCGCTCGACCGCTACGGCGAGAAGCCCATCGAACGCGGGCTGCAGGATCTCGCCTGGGTCTCCTCCGTCGCCGTTCCGCACGAGGCGGTCGTCGAGCACCTGGCGAAGATCGGCACGGTCGTGCCGATGAAGCTGCTCACCCTGTTCCGGTCGGACGAGCGGGCGCTGGAACACGTCGCAAGGCAGCGCAAGCGCATCGACCGGCTGCTCGAGCGCATCGAGGGCCGCGAGGAGTGGGGAATCCGCGTGCTGCTCGACGAGGTCGCCGCCCTGCGCCGCGCGCGCGAGGAGGCGCAAACCGTCGCCGCGGGCGCGCCCGGCGCGGCATTCCTGCTGCGCAAGAAGAAGGAACACGACGCCGCGCGCGAGGCGATCGAGCACGCCCGGGATCGCGCCGACGAACTGTTCGAGCTGTTGGCGGCAAAGGCGGACGATGCGCGGCGCCGCCCTCCGCCGCCGGGCGAGGTGGGAAAGCGCGTGCTGCTGGACGCCGCATTCCTGCTCCCCCGGCGCAAAGCCAGGGCCTTCCAGGCGGCGGTGCGCGCTTCGGCGAAGAAGCTCTCCGGGCGCGATTACCAGCTCACGCTCAGCGGTCCCTGGCCGGCGTACACCTTCGTGGCCGACACGGAGCCGAAGTGAACAGGCGCAAGCGCGCTGAAGCCGAGGAGATCATCGAGCGCGCCGACGCCTCGCTGCTGGAGATCATCGACCACGTCCTGAACAAGGGTGTGATGTTGCAGGGAGAGGTGATCCTCGGAGTGGCCGGTGTCGATCTGGTCTATCTGCGATTGAATGCGCTGCTCTGCGCGGCCGACCGGCTCCTGCCGCGAGGGGGCCGGAAGTGATCGGGCTGTACGCGATCGCGCTCGGCGCGCCACGCGACCTGATCGGAGCGCGCGGCGAGCCGTTGCGCGTATTCCGCCGCGGCGAGCTGGAGCTTGTCCACGGCGAAGCCCCTCCGCCGCTGTCCGGCGATGCGCTCCGCGCGCACGAAGCAGCTGTCCGCCGGATCGCGGAGGGTGCCCTGGCGTGCCTCCCCGCGCGGTTCGGATGCTGCGCCGCGGACGAGACGGCGCTCTCGCAGGCCGTCGAGCCGCGTCAGGCCGAGCTTGCCGACGCGCTGCGGTTGGTCCGCGGGCGTGAGCAGATGACCCTGCGTGTGCACGGTGCGCTCGCTTCACAGCCATCTGCGGGCGGACCGGGGACCCGGTACCTGGAGCAGCGGCGTCGGGCGGTGACGCTGCCGGAGCTGGACCCCCTGCGGTCTGCCCTCGCGGGCCTGGTCCGCGCCGAGCGCGTCGAGGGTCACTCGGAGCCGGGCCTGGTCGCGAGCGTCTATCACCTGATCGATCGAGGTGGCGCGGCTGCCTACCGGCGGGCGGTCGAAGGCATCCGGCTCGACGGATTGCGCGTCGTCGTAAGCGGCCCGTGGCCCGCCTGGTCGTTCGCGCCGGAGCTCGGGCCGTGAAGAGGGACGTGGTCGCCATGCAGGTGCGGGAGCTGGAAGCGCTGCGCAAGGAGATGGAGCGCCGCGCGGCGAAGGCGCCGCGCTGGAACGCCGATCCGAAGGACGTGCAGAAGTCGGTCGTCCGCCTGGTGCTGGCGTTGATCGAGTTCCTCCGCAAGCTGCTGGAGAAGCAGGCCATCCGGCGGATGGAGGCGGGAACGCTCACCGCCGAGGAGATCGAGGCCATCGGCGTGGCCCTCATGCGGCTGGAGGAGACCGTGCACGACCTGGCGCGACGGTTCGGTCTCAAGCCCGAAGACCTGAACCTCGATCTCGGGCCCCTCGGGAGACTCATCTGATGAGCGGATGGCGTTCACGGCGACGGCGACGTGGCCGGCACGCGCACTACCGCGGGACCCGGATGAGCGACCGCAGCGTCTGCAGCGTGTCAGCGTCCTGCGGCGTCTTGTCGGTGCGCCACCGCGCGATGCGCGGGAAGCGGACGGCGACTCCGCTGCGGTGCCGGGTGCTCTCGGCGATCCCTTCGAAATGCAGCTCGAATACGTGCACCGGCTCGACCGAGCGCACGGGGCCGAACCGCTCGATGGTGTGCTGCCGGATCCAGCGGTCGAGGCGGTCGATCTCCTCGTCGGTCAGGCCGGAATAGGCTTTCGCCACCGGCACGAGCTCGCCGGCGTCCCATACTGCGAAGGTGAGATCCGTCATCAGGGTTGCGCGCCGGCCATGGCCCGGCTGCGCGTAGACCAGGACCGCATCGATGGCGTAGGGCTCGATCTTCCACTTCCACCAGTCCCCCCGCGGACGCCCGTGCCGGTACGGCGAGCTCCAGCGCTTCAGCATCAGCCCTTCCACCCCGCGCTCGCGCGCTTGCTTTCGCAGCTCGCGGAGCTCGGCCCAACTTCCGCCCTGGAGCGCTGGCGACAACGAAAGCCGTTCGCTGCGCCCCGGGACCAGGCCGGCGAGCTTCTCGCGGCGCTCGCGCAAGGGCTGTCCGCGCAGATCTGCTCCGCCGAGCTCGAGCACGTCATACGCCATGAACGCCGCTGGCGCGTCGGCCAGGATCTTCGGCGACAGCTTCTGCCGTCCGATGCGTCTCTGCAGCACCGAGAACGGCATCGGCGCGCCGCCGGAGAAGGCCAGCACCTCGCCGTCCAGGACCGTCCCTTCGGGGAGCGTTGCCCACACGCCCGAGAGATCGGGGAACCGATCGGTGATCAGCTCCTCGCCGCGCGACCAGAGGAAGACTCCGCCGGCGCGACGCACGATCTGGGCGCGGATGCCGTCCCACTTCCATTCGACGAGCCATTCCGCGGGGTCGCCGAGCGTCTCCGGCTCCTCCTCGAGCTGCGAGGCAAGGAAGAAAGGATATGGGCGCGACGCGTCCGTCTCCGCCGCTTCCGGAGCGATCAGGGCTGCGAACGCAGCTGCCGAGGGCTGCCAGGAGCCCATCAACCGATGCGCGACCACGGCGGGCGGCAGTCCCGCGTGCTGGGCGAGCGCGCGGATGGCGAGGGTTCCGGAGACGCCGACGCGCAGCTCTCCAGTGAGCAGCTTGTCGAGCAGGAAGATCTCGCGCCGATCGAGCGCGTCCCAGAGCTCGAGCACGGCGCGGCGCTTCTGCTCCTCGGGAGCGTCCCGCAGCGGCAGCAGCCGGTCCTCGATCAGGCGCGACAAGGGCGGCGTCTCCCCGGACGGGGACTGCCCGTTGCGCTCCGTGTCCACCAGCAGCGCGATGGTCTCGGCCAGATCGCCCGCGAGCCCGATCGACTCGTCGAACAGCCAGCCCGGCACGCGCGCCCGCTCGCAGCCCCAGGTCGCGAGAAGCCGCGGCGCGATCAGGCGCTTGAGCCTGCCGCCGGTGAGGAAGAAGAGGGCCCAGCCGGCGTCGGCGGGCGGCGCCTCGGCGAAGTACGCCTGCATCGCAGCCACCTTCGCGTTGGTGGAATTGGTCGAGTCGAGCGCGTCGTACAGGGCGGCGAAGCGGCGCACGAGCTCAATCGCCCTCGGGATCTGGCGGCGGCGCGCGACCGATCGGGGCCGCGTCGATTCCCTCCGCCTCCCGCAAGTAGCGCACCAGCGCGTCGCGATGGCCGTGCATGGCGTACACGCGCTGCGCGCCGGTCTCGCGGATGGTGCGCAGCAATCCCGGCCAGTCCGCATGATCCGACACGACGAAGCCGCGGTCGAATCCGCGCCGCCTCCGTGTCCCGCGGATACGGAGGATCCCCGAGGCGAATGCCTGCTCGAAGCTGCGGAACCGCTTCATCCACGCCGTTCCGCGCGCCGTGATGGGCGCCAGCACCAGCTCTCCTTTCAGGCCCCGCTCTTCGCCCACGTGCCGGGTCTCGGCCAGCCGCATGCCGTGCTCGCGATAGACCTGCGTGAACGGCTCGACCATCCCGTGCACCCAGACCGGCCGATCGGAGATGCATGCGATCTCTGCGAGCAGCCGCTGCGCTTTTCCCAGCGCGTAGCAGAACAGCACCGAGGTACCCGGATTCCCCTGCCACCAGGCGACGATCTCGCGGACGACGCCGGCGGGCTCGTCCCAGCGGAAGAGCGGCAGGGCATAGCTCGCTTCGGTGATGAACACGTCGCAGCGCAAGAGCTCGAACGGCGCGCAGGACGGATCCGGCTCGCGTTTGTAATCGCCCGACACCACCCAGATGCCACCGCGGCCCTCGATCCGGACCTGCGCGCTGCCGAGCATGTGTCCGGCGGGGTGCAGCGAGACGGTGACGCCTCCCACGACGCGCCTCTCGCCGTAACGCATCGTCTCGATGCTTGCGTCGCCGAGGCGCCTCCGGAGCAGGGCAGCAGTCTCGGGAGTACAGAGATATCCGCCGGAACCCGCCCGAGCGTGGTCGCCGTGCGCGTGGGTGAGGACGGCGCGCTCCACCGGCAGGACCGGATCCAGATGGAACGCTCCGTCAGGGCAGAAAAGGCCCTGCTCGGAATCGACGATCACTCCGTGAGACTACTCCAGCGGCGCGGCCGGCCCCGTCTCCGCCGGCACCGACTCGCGCGGAGCGCCCTCCGCCTTGAGGTCCTCCGCCATGTCCTCCATCGCCACCCCGAGGTCTTCGAGCTCGTCCGCCTTGAACATCCTCCGGACTTCAGGGAACAGCTCCTGCTCCTCTTCCTCGATGTGGTGCTCGACCTGTTCCTTGAGCACGGCGATCTTCGCGTCGAACTGCGGATCGTCCGGGGTCATCTCCAGCAGGTCGGCGATGAGGCGCTTCGCGGCGAGATGCTCCACCACCGCCTCCTGCAACATTTCCTCGGTGCGCGCGTTGCGGGTCGCGGGATAGAATTGCTTTTCTTCGATGGTCGCGTGCACCGCCAGCGCATCCGCAACCCGTTCGAACAGGTCCTGCTTCTCGTCGTCCTCCGCCCTCTCGATCTTCTTGAACAGCGCCTTCGCCTCTTCGTGCTGGATCATCAGGAGATCGATCGCGTCCACGGGCTTCCTCCTCGTTGATCGCTCGCCGCGAAAAGTTGACGACTGGACGCGCCATCCGCAAAGTCCCGCACGACTGAACGCTTCCTCGCCGCCTTGCTCGTCCGGGCGGCGCCGAATGTCTACGTTCGCACCATGAAACGAGCCGTGTGCATCCATGGGCATTTCTACCAACCGCCCCGGGAGAACCCGTGGATCGAGGAGGTCGAGGTCCAGGACTCCGCGGCTCCGTTCCACGACTGGAACGAACGCATCACCGCGGAATGCTACGGCCCCAACGGCGCGGCCCGGCTGAAGTCCGGCGAAGGGCGCATCCGCGACATCGTCAACAATTACGTCCATCTGTCGTTCAACTTCGGTCCCACGCTGCTCGGCTGGCTCGAACGGCAGGCGCCCGAGGTCTATCGCAGAGTGCTCGATGCCGACGCCCGCAGCGTGCAGGAACGCGGCCACGGCAACGCCCTCGCCCAGGCGTACAACCACGCCATCCTGCCGCTCTGCAACGAGCGCGATCTGCGCACGCAGATCCGCTGGGGCATCGGCGACTTCCGCCATCGGTTTCGACGCGACCCGGAAGGGATGTGGCTGCCGGAGACGGCCGCCGACCTGCGCACGCTGCAGGCGCTGCACGAGGAAGGGATCCGCTTCACCGTGCTCTCCCCGTATCAGTGCCGGCGGGTCCGCACCCCTGGCGGCGAGTGGCTGGACGTGGTCGGCGCGCGCTTCGATCCGACGCGACCGTACCTCGTTCGCCTGGCCTCCGGCGCCGCCTTTCCCGTCTTCTTCTACGACGGCCCGATCGCGCGCGCGGTCGCCTTCGGCGAGGCCCTGGGCAACGGCGACGATCTGCTGCGCCGCCTCGAGGCCGGCTTCTCGGAGGGGCGCAAGCACGATGAAGTGCTGACGGTAGCGGTGGACGGCGAGACCTTCGGGCACCATCGCAAGGGCGGCGACGAGGTGGTGGCGGCGGCCATCCGCAAGCTCTCCCAACACCGCGACGTGCAGCTGGTCAACCTGGCCCAGGCGCTCGAGATGTTTCCCCCGGTGGACGAGGCGGAGATCTTTGAGGGCTCGTCCTGGAGCTGCGCGCACGGGATCGAGCGCTGGCGCAGCGACTGCGGTTGCTCGACGAGCGGTCAGCCGGGATGGCGGCAGCACTGGCGCGCGCCGCTGCGGGCCGCACTCGACGGATTGCGCGATCAGCTCGTGGCGCTCTACGAGCTGGAGGCGGGAAAGCTCTTGCGCGAGCCCTGGCGCGCGCGCGACGAATTCATCGAGGTGGTGCTGGACCCGGAGCGCCGCAACTCCTCCGCGTTCGTGGCGCGCCATGCGCTGCGCGAGCTCGACGCCAATGAGCGGGTGAAAGCGCTGCAGCTGCTCGAGATGCAGCGGCAGGCGATGCTCATGTACACGAGCTGCGGCTGGTTCTTCTCCGAGGTGTCCGGCCTGGAGACGGTGCAGATCCTCAAGTACGCCGCGCGCGCCCTTCAGCTCGCGCGCGAAGGATGCGGCGCAGACCTCGAGGCGCCCTTCAAGGCGGCGCTGGAGCGGGCGCCCTCGAACATTCCCGCGCGCACCGACGCGCGCCGCGTCTACGAGCAGGAGGTGCAGCCCTCCATCGCCTCGCTCGACACGGTCGCCGCGCACTACGCCATCGCGGGGCTGGTGGAGGACTTCCCCAGGCGCACACGCATCTTCTGCCACGAGGTCCAGACCAGCTTCCGCCGGCGCGAGGACGTCGGCACCGCGGCCCTCTCGCTCGCCCGCATCGAGGTCCGAAGCCTGATCACGCAGGAGCAGATCGATCTGGCCACTTGCGTTCTCCATTTTTCCGGGGCCGATTTCCGCTGCGGCGTCAGGCCGTACGAGGCGGAACGGTTCGGACGCAGCGAGGACCGCCTCTTCGAGTCGTTCAACCGGCTGTCGCTCGCGCAGGCGGTCCGCGAGATCGACCGCGAATTCCCCGGGCGGGAGTACACCTTGCGCGACCTCTTCCTCGACGAGCGCCGCGAGGTTGCCGGGCGGCTCCTGCGGGAGACGATGGCTCGGTACGAGAGCGACTACCTGCAGATCTACGACGTCAACCGGCGGCTGATCGACTTCTTGCGCGAGATCGATTCCCCGGTGCCACGCCCGTTACAAGTAGCGGCGGACGTGGCGGTGACACACGAGGCGGTGGAGGCGGCGCGGCGACTCGCCACGGGCAAGCTCGACCCCGGGCTGGCGCAGGGAGAGCTGGATGCGCTCGCGCAGCTCGCGCGGCGGCTCGGAGCGCGCATCGATTTCGAGGCCGTGCGGCCGACCTTCGTGGCCGCCGTCCGTGGCCTCTTCGAGAAGGCACTCGCCGGGCGGCGCGAGGCCGCGCTGCAGGTCGCGGATCTGATCACGCTCGCCATGCGCCTCGGCATGCACCTCGATCTGTGGACGATGCAGAACACGCTCTGGGGGGTGGTCCGCAGCGATACCTGGCCTCACGACGTCGAGGCGCTCGCCCGGCTCGCCCACGCGCTCTGGTTCGACGAGTCGGTCCTGCTCGGCCGCGCGGAGGCGGCGCGCCGCACGCGGGCCTCGGCATGACGGCGGCGATCGCCGACCATGCCATCGTCGGCGACTGCCGGTCCGCAGCGTTGATCTCCCGCGACGGGTCGCTCGACTGGCTCTGCTGGCCGCGGTTCGACAGCCCGTCCGTGTTTGCCGCCATCCTCGACGAGGACCGGGGCGGACGATTCGGCATTGCCCCCGCTGGCCCGTTCCGCTCGGAGCGCGGCTACCTCGGCGAGACCAACGTGCTGCAGACGCGCTTTTTCGCGGCTTCGGGCGAGCTCACGCTCACCGACTTGATGCCCGCGCTTTCCCTGGTACGGCTACTGTCCGGCGGATGCCCCGCGCATGCGTTCGACCTGGCGGCGGATCCGCGAGCGGCTCGAGATCCGCCCCGGGCTGCTGCGGCGTTACTACGGTAGCCTCACCGCCGGCGAGGGCGCCTTCGGGATCTGCAGCTTCTGGGCGGTGGAGTACCTCGCGCTCGGCGGCGGCAGCATCGGCGAGGCGCAGGACCAATTCGAGGCCCTGCTCGCATACGCCAACGACGTCGGGCTCTACGCGGAGGAGATCGATCCAGAGACCGGCGCTGCCCTGGGGAACTTCCCCCAGGCGTAGGGAAGCAACGGTTGTCGGAAAGCGCTCGCCCGCTTGCCGCGCTCGCTTCTCATGCCCATGCATTGCCGGCTACGCGAAAGATGCGCAGATGAACGGAGCATCCATGCCGGCCGTCCAGAACAGATCTCGTAACCCATGCTGACAAGGGTTCGCGCTCAAGCGTAGCCGCTGAGGCGCCTTCGGCGGCGGCGGCTAGCCTGGAGCGAGAGGTGAAGGGCAACACCGCCTTCTACAGGGTGTCCGGCAAGTTCGACGGGCTGCGGGAGCGCGGTGAGATCCGCCGCCAGCCCGAGCACCGCGCCGCGGCCAGGACTGCCACGGCGAGGACGCGCCGGCAAAAGGGTGCCCATCCGGGCGGCCGGAAGAGGAAGAGCGGGTGACCTCCTCGCAGGAGGTCACGATCCACGGCAAGCGCCTCACGCTCAGCAATCTCGACAAGGTCTTCTACCCGAAGGCAGGGTTCACCAAGGCTCAGGTGATCGACTTCTACCTGCGCATCGCGCCGGTGCTGCTGCCCCACCTGCGCGATCGGCCGCTCACGCTCAAGCGCTACCCGAACGGCGTGGACGGCGAGTTCTTCTACGAGAAGAATTGCCCGGCGCACCGCCCTTCCTGGGTGAAGACGGCGCCGATCTGGAGCAATCAGAACCAGCGCGTGATGCAGTTCTGCCTGGTGCAGGACGTCGCCTCCCTGGCCTGGGCGACGAATCTGGCGGACCTGGAGATGCACGTGCCGCTGCATCGCGCGCGCTCCATCGATCGGCCGGACAGCGTGGTGTTCGATCTCGATCCCGGGGCGCCGGCGGACCTCCTCCAGTGCTGCGAGGTGGGCCTGATCCTGCGCGAGATGTTCGCGCAACTCGGGCTCGAGACGTTCGCAAAGACTTCCGGATCGAAGGGGCTGCAGATCTACCTGCCGCTCAACGCGCGCGCGACGTACGAGCAGACCAAGCCGTTCGCGCGCGCAGTGGCGGATGCCCTGGCGGCGAAATGGCCGCAGCTGGTGGTCTCGAACATGAAGAAGTCGCTGCGCTCCGCGAAGGTCCTGGTGGACTGGAGCCAGAACGATCCGCACAAGACGACCGTCTGCGTGTACTCGCTGCGCGCGCGGGAGCGGCCGACGGTCTCGCTTCCGATCACCTGGGATGAAGTGCGGGAGTGCATGCGGGCAAAGGATCCTTCGCTGCTCTCCTTCGAAGCGGACGCCGCCTTGCGTCGGGTGGAACGCCTCGGCGACCTCTTTGCCCCGCTGCTCTCCCTGAAGCAGAAGCTCCCCCACCTGAACGTCCGCTGATTCTTCCTCTCCGCCGACCTGAAGCAGCGGATTTCGTTCCGGGAAAAAGAAGGGGGCGGCCCTGGTCGAGGCCGCCCGGAAACCTGCTCACGCCCCCCGGAAAACGATCGTCAGACGGCCGCTCCGCGGCGCAGGACCGCGAAGATCAAGCTGATGATGGCGAGAACGAGCAGGATGTGGACCCATGCGCCCATCGTGGATCCCGACACGAGGCCGAGAACCCAGAGCACAAGCAGGATCACGGTGATGGTCCAGAGCATGCCCTACCTCCTTTACCGGGAAGGTAGGTCCCGCACTGTCGGGAGGCGAGCGTACCGCAGGGCTGGCACCCGAGCAGGCGCACGGCCAGGTCGCCACCGGGCGCACAACGGCGTCCTTGCGCAGCACACGGGCGAGCGTGGCACGGTACTTATGCCGTGCTGCGCAAATCGCTGCGTACATCCATGCTCGAGGGTGCGCTCGCCGAGGTGGTGGGCGCTTGCACGTCCGGTGGCGCGCTGACCGCGTGGGCGCTCTATCTCGAGCTGCCGCCCCTTCTGATCGGCGTGCTCGGCGCGCTTCCGTTCACCGCGCAGCTCGTCCAATTGCCCGCGGCCTGGTGCACGCGCCGGTTCGGAAGCCGCAGGGCGGCGCTCTGGACGATCGGGATCTCGCGGCAGTGCGTCCTGCCGCTCGCCTGCCTTCCTTTCCTTCCCATGCCCGTCGGCTCGAAGCAGGAAATCTTTCTCGGCTGCGCGTTCACCAGCGCCGCACTCGGCGTAGCGGGCAACAACGCCTGGACCTCCTGGATGGGCGACCTCGTTCCCGGCATCGTGCGCGGCCGGTATTTCGGCCGCCGGTCGGCTCTCTGCGCGCTGGCGGCGACTTGCGCTTCGCTGACCGCCGGTCTCGTGCTCGACGGCGGCCACAACCACCGTGAAGCTGGCGCCGCGCTGTGCGCGCTCACGATCGCCGCCTCACTTGCGGGCGCCGTCACCACCTGGCTGTTGTCGCAGCAGCACGAGTCCCGCCGGGCCATCCCTCCCCACGCGGCGCCGCTGCAGGACGCCCTGGCCCCGCTCCACGACGTTCGCGCGCGCAGCCTGCTCGCGTTCCAGTTCGCCTGGAGCGCCGCCGGCGGGATCGCGGCGGCGTTCTACCCGTTGCACATGATCGGCAACCTCCGGATGGGCTTCGCCCGGATGGCCATCTACACCGCCGCCGTGGCCGCGTTCCGCATGCTGGCGGCACCGCTGTGGGGACGCGTTCTCGACCGCGGAGGCGCGCGTCCCGTCCTGTTCACGAGCGCGTTCGCGCTCGGCCTCTCTCCGTTGTTCTGGATCTTCGCCGCGGACGGACGGCTCTGGCCCCTCGCGATCGATGCCGCCGTGAGCGGCGCAGCCAACGCGGGCCTGTCGCTGGCCACGTTCTCGCTGCCGCTGGCGTTGTCGCGGCCTGCCACCCGGTCGTTCTATGTGGGCGCGCTTGCCGCGGCGGGTGGACTGGCGGCTGGGTTCGGCTCGGCTGCGGGCGGGGCCGTCGTGAAGGTGCTGCCCGACGCGTGGTCGCTCCTGGGACAGCCTCTGGTCGCCGCGCAGGCCCTCTTCCTGGTGGGCGCGGGCGCGCGCCTTTGCGCCGCCGCCCTCGCGTTGCGCGTCAACGAACGCGCGCCAGCGGAAGTTGTCCACATGCCACGCCGCGCCCAGCCTGGTCGTGCGAAGCTGTCGGCGTGACGTTCGATTGCCGTTCCTGCGGCGCCTGCTGCTGCAACACCGACGAGAACCGGACCGAGAAGTACGTCGACTACGTCGAGGTCACGCCGCGGGCCGCGCTTTCCCGGCACCCGGCGCTGCTGCGCAGGTTGACGGTGCTCAACGGGGACGGCGAGCGGCACATGAAGCTGCGCGGGCGGGAGCAGCGGTGCATCGCGCTCGAGGGGACGCTCGGAATCGAGGTCTCCTGCGCGATCTACCAGCTGCGCCCCCCCGCCTGCCGGCGCGTGCAGCCCGGCTCCCGGGAGTGCCGCCGCGATCGCCACGAGCGCGGGATCGAATAGGATCCCCGGCGGAGGTCCCATCATGCGCAAGCTCTTTCCGCTGCTGTTCGCGGCCGCGGCGCTGGCAGACGCGGCCCCGCCGTCCACGGAGGACGCGCTCGTCGCCCACGTGACGACGGCGAAATTCACCGAATCGAAAACCCCGAACTCGCCCAAGGGCTCGCAGGGCGCGGTGATCGGCGTGGACCCGAATACGAAAGGCACGACCACTTATGCCAGGACGCCCGCCGGAAACGGTCTACCCGCGCATTGGCACTCCTTTGCGGAGTACACCGTTTTTCTTGCCGGCAACGGCACGCTGATGCTGGATGGAAAGCAGCACGAGATTTCGCCGGGAAGCTACGCCGTCATTCCGGCGAAGATGGTCCACCAGTTTACTTGTGGACCAGCAGCGGACTGCCTGCTGCTCACCCGCCGCGCCGGACCGACCGACTACAATTTCATCAAGTAGCCGTACCCGACTGGACGCACACCGTGCCCAGCACGGTTAGAAGATGGGTTCCAGCTGGAAAGGACGCCGCATGAAACGGATCGCCATTCTCCTCGCCTGTGCAGCAGGCTGCGCATCGGCACCCAGGCAACCCTCGCAAAACGAGAAGTTGGATCAGCTCGCCGCGCGCGTCGTCGATTCACCCGATCGCAGCGAGGCGGACCGCAAGCTCGATCCCGGGCGGCACCCGAAGGAGATGTTGCACTTCCTGCGCGTGCAAGACGGAATCAAGGTGCTCGACGTGGGCGCGGGTCCCGGATACACGACGGAGCTGATCGCGCGCGCCGTGGCGCCGGGCGGCGTGGTCTACATGCAGAACGATCCGCGCTGGCTTCCCTTCCTCAAGGATGCGCTGGCCGACCGCTTCACCCATCCGGCGATGAAGGGTGTGGTGCGCGCCGACGTGCCGTTCGACGACCCCGTGCCGCCGGATGCCAAGGACCTCGATCTGGTGGTGATGAACGTGATCTACCACGACGTCGTCAACATGCCGGTCGACCGCGCGCACATGAACAAGGCGATCTTCGACGCGCTCCGGCCGGGTGGCTCCTACATCGTCATCGACTCGAGCGCCAAGGACGGCACGGGGCTCGCGGAGACGAAGACGCTGCATCGGATCGACGAGAGCGTGGTCAGGGACGAGGTGCAGAAGGCCGGCTTCCGCCTCGAGGCCGAGAGCGATTTCCTGCGCAATCCTGCCGACGCGCGCGATTGGAACGCCTCTCCGAACGCCGCGGAGAAAGCCGGAAAGCGCGGGACCAGCGACCGGTTCGCGCTGCGCTTCCTCAAGCCTGGGGCGTGATCGCGGCCGCCCGAATGCGGCTTGGCGACTATGTTTTTACGCCGTGTGCGCAGCTGCGCACACGGCGTAGTCAATAAGTTTGCCACGGGCTCGCCGCCCAAGGAACATGGCCTGCGGAGGTCAGCTTGCGCGTCTTCATCCTCTCGATTTTCCTCGCCTCTGCCGCCGTGGCGCAGAACCGGGTGGCCGTGCTCCCCGTGCAGCCGCGGTCCGGCGCGCTCACGCCTGCGGACGCAGCGGCATTCACCCAGGAGATGCGCGCCGCCGCCCGCGACTCCTTGGCGGATCGCGGATACGAAGTGCTCGCCGCCGAAGGATCCGATCCATCCGACGCGCTCGAGAGGACGGGCGCTTCGCTCGTCGTGCTCGGTCGCGCGGCGCAGATGGAAGGAGCGACGGTCGTCGGGATCGGCTTCTACAAACCAGGATCCAGCTCACCGGTGTCGCTCATCCGGGTGATGGGAATCGGGATTGCGCAACTCAAGACCGACGTCCGCGCGAAGTTGCCCGGGCAGCTCGCCACCGCGCTCGGTCTGGCACCGCCCGCCGTGGAGGCGAAGCTTCCGCGGGGAACGCTGAGGATTCCCGGCGGCACGAAGCAGCAGCCGCCGGAGGCGCCGGCTTCCGCTGCTCCTCCACCTGCTGCCCCTCCTCCCCCTACCCTGGTGAGCCCGCCGCCTCCGGCCGACGAGGATCCCCTGGTCACGATCATCCGCGAGACCACCAGGGCGGTCGAACAGGTGCGGGGCTTGCGGCGCAAGCAGAATCTCAAGGTGCAGATCCTCGACGACAAGCTGTTCTCCGCCGCGGTCCGCGAGAAGGCGAAGAAGGAGTTGACGCCTGCGGTGGTCGCCGCGGAGCGGGCGCGCTGGCTCGCCTTCAACCTCGCGCCCCCGGCCGTCGATCCCGCTCAAGCCCTGCTCGACGTGCTCGACGAGCAGGTGGCGGGCTTCTACGATCCGTTCACCAAGCAGCTCGTCGTGCGCAAGGATCCCCCCGCCTCGGCCGGCGCGATGGGGCCGGACGGGCTGCGCGTCATCCTCGCCCACGAGATCGAGCACGCGCTGCAGGACCAGAATTTCGGAATTCCGGACATGTCGTCCTTGCCCGACGATGACGTCCGCCTCGCGCGCAGCGCGCTGTACGAAGGCGACGCGATGGCCGTGATGACCGCATTCGGCGCGCTTCGTGCGCACAAGCCGGTGGGGGCGTCGATCGCGACCGGCGCGGCGACGTTGCGGGGGCTCGACGCGCAGACACTGTTGCGGGTGAGCGGCAAATCTCCCCAGCTCCTGCATGCGCCTCCCGTCCTGCGCGAGGAGCTGGTGCTTCCCTATGCGGCTGGGTTCGCGCTGGTGGCCGAAGCGTATCGGCGCGGCGGGTTCCCGCTGGTCGACCGCATGTTCAGGAGCCCGCCCTCGTCGGTCCATCAGATCCTCCACCCGGAGGCGTACTTCGCGGGAGAGCTGCCCGCCGCGGTCCCGGCTCCGCTTCCTCCCGCCGGCACGCGCGCGATCGCGATCGGTCGCATGGGCGAGCTCGGGACGCGCCTCGCGCTGGAAGCGTGCGTGGAGAAGGAGGTGGTGAAGGAGATCGCGCCTCACTGGTCGGGCGATGCATACACGATCGTCGAAGGGCCCCAGGGCGTCCTCTCCCTCCTCTGGACGACCGCCTGGAGCGGCGGAGTGGCGCCGAACGTCTCCAACGTGATGAAGCTCGTCCAGCCCTGCTGGCAGGACCAGGCGGCCAGCGGGCCGAACCCGCTCGGCTGGTCGATGGGGCCGGAGTCGAAGATCGCCGGCTCGACCGAGCTCGTCGCCGTCGCCCGCGGGAGCATCGATCTGGACGCGGCCATCTCGCGGCAGCTCGTTCTTCGTCCGGTGATGGCGGCGGCGGCGCCACCGCTCGGGAACGTGCCCCCACCGCCCTCCGCGGAGGCGACGCGCGTGGAGGGCGGCCGATTCGTGAGCCCGCGGCTCGCGCTCGCGGGCGAGGTGCCCGAGGGATTCGATGCCGACTCCAGCAATCCCGTGGCCGAGGTCGCGATCAAGAAGTTGGGCACCGGAGGCGCGACCGTCTCGTTCGTCCCCGAGCCGCTCGCCGGAGCGGCGCTCGACGCGTTCTTTCAGACCGCCTCCGCGCAGATCGCTGCCGCGCAGGGGGGCCATCTCACGTACATCGGCAAAGCGAAGCGCTCGCTGGCGGGAGCGCCGGCGGAACAGCGCTCGTGGGCGGTCGAGAACGCCGGCATGCAACTGCGGATCGAGGTTGCGCCCTACTGCGGAGGCAAGGCCGCGCTGACGCTGCTGCGGCTCGAAGGCGGCGCCGCAGCGCGCATGACACTCGACCAGTTCGAGGCTTCGATCCGGCAGACCGGGGCCGCGCCGGTGTGCGCCGACCTGGAGTAGCGCCGGCCGGGAGAAGGCGGTAAAGCTCGGCCGGATGCAGGACGTCCTGAACTTCATCGACGGACGGCATGCGCCCGCCGCCTGCGGGGAGTGGCTGGACGACGTCGATCCTGCGACCGGCGAGACGTACGCGCGCGTGGCCAGCTCGGACGCCCGGGACGTGGACCGTTCGGTGGCGGCGGCGCTCCACGCCTTTCCCACCTGGTCGGTGACGCCGGTCGTGGAGAGATCGAAGCTGCTTCGCCGGCTCGCACGCCTGATCGAGCGCGACCTGGAGAAGCTCGCGCGCGCGGAATCGATCGACTCGGGAAAGCCACTCTCAGCGGCACGGACCGTTGACATCCCGCGCGCGGTGCAGAACTTCGACTTCTTCGCGGACGCCGTGACGCAGTTCTCCAGCGAAGCGCACCCCACCGACGAGGTCGCGCTCAACTACACGCTGCGCCAGCCGCTCGGCCCGGTGGCGTGCATCTCGCCCTGGAACCTCCCGCTCTACCTGCTCACCTGGAAGATCGCACCCGCGCTCGCGGCGGGAAACTGCGTGGTCGCAAAACCCTCGGAAGTGACACCGATGAGCGCGCATCTGCTCGGCTCGCTCGCCGCGGAGGCGGGGCTGCCCCCCGGCGTGCTCAACATCGTCCAGGGGCTGGGCCCCCGAGCCGGTGGGCCGCTCTGCGCGCATTCCGGGATCCGCGCGATCTCCTTCACCGGATCCACCAGGGTCGGCGCCGAGATCGCCCGCGAGGCAGCCACCTCGTTCAAGAAGCTGTCGCTGGAGATGGGCGGCAAGAACCCGACGCTGGTCTTCGCCGACGCGGACCTGCGCGAGGCGATCCCCCAGACCGTACGCGCCGCCTTCTCCAACACCGGCCAGATCTGTCTCTGCGGCTCCCGCATCCTCGTGGAGAGATCCGTGTACGACCAGGTTCGCGACGAGCTGGTCGAGCGCGTCCGCGCCCTCCGCGTCGGCGATCCTCTCCAGGCGGACACGGAGCAGGGCGCGCTCGTGTCCCGGCAGCATTTCGACAAGGTGATGGGCTGCCTGGCGGTGGCGCGGCAGGAAGGCGGCCGCGTGCTCTGCGGCGGTGGCCGCGCGAGCGTCACCGGCCGCTGTGCCGGAGGTTTCTTCGTGCAGCCGACGCTCATCGAGGGCCTCGGGCCTTCCTGTCGCACCAACCAGGAGGAGATCTTCGGCCCCGTCGCTACGCTGCTTCCCTTCGACGGCGCGGAGGAAGCGGTCCGCCTCGCCAATTCCACCCGCTACGGGCTTGCGGCGTCGCTCTGGACTCGCGACCTGTCGCGCGCGCATCGCGTGGGCGCGCAGCTCCACAGCGGCATCGTCTGGGTGAACTGCTGGATGCTGCGCGACTTGCGGACGCCCTTCGGCGGCGTCAAGGAGTCCGGCGTCGGACGCGAAGGCGGCATGGACGCCCTGCGCTTCTTCACCGAGCCGAAGAACGTCTGCGTGAAGCTATGAGCGCGAAGGAGCTTCAATCCTCGCGCGCGCCGGAGCCGATCGGGGCCTATCCGCACGCCCGTCGCGTGGGAAACCTCCTCTTCCTCTCCGGAATCGGACCGCGGCGGCGTGGCTCGCGCGAGATCCCTGGCGTCCAGCTCCGCGCCGACGGCACCGTGGAGAGCTACGACATCGAGGCGCAATGCCGCGCCGTCTTCGACAACGTGCGCGCCGTGCTGGAGGATGCGGGCGCCCGCTGGGAGGACCTGGTCGACGTCACCGTGTTCCTGACGGACATGAAGCGGGACTTTGCCACGTACAACCGGCTCTATGCGGAGTACTTCGCCGAAGCACGGCCTTGCCGCACCACGGTGGAAGTGACGGCGCTGCCCACACCCATCGCCATCGAGCTGAAGTGCATCGCGGAGGTCGTGTCCCGATGAAGCCGCTCAATTTCCGTAAATGGATCGACGAGCACCGGGATCTGCTCAAGCCGCCGGTCGGCAATGCCCAGATCTGGGAGGGCGACCGCGACTTCATGGTCACGGTGGTCGGAGGCCCGAACGCCCGCACCGACTATCACATCAACCAGGGCGAGGAATTCTTCTACCAGGTGGAAGGCGACATCGTGCTGCGCACGCTGCAGGGCGGAAAACGCGTGGACGTCCCCATCCGCCAGGGCGAGATCTTCCTGCTCCCGCCCGACACGCCCCACTCCCCGCAGCGGCCTGCGAACACGGTTGGCCTGGTGATCGAGCGCCGGCGCCTGCCCGAGGAGAAGGACACCTTCCTCTGGGTCTGCGACGGCTGCGGGGGCGAGCTCTATCGCGAGTCATTCCATCTCACCGACATCGTCAAGCAGCTCCCGCCGGTGTTCGAGCACTACTGGGGCAATCCCGCGAACACGACCTGCCGCAAGTGCGGCCGCAAACATGCGAAGCCTTGACGTGCACACGCACGTGCTCCCGCCGGAGCTTCCGCGCTGGAGCCCCATCCGGCTGGAGCGCGCGGGCGAGTGCCGGGCGCGCATGCTCCGCGAGGACGGAACCATCTTCCGCGAGATCGAGAGCAATGCCTGGGACGCCGCCCAGCGGCTGCGCGAGTGCGACGACGCAGGCGTGGGCGTCCAGGTGCTGTCGACGGTCCCGGTCCTGTTCGCGTATCAGCTCCCGCCGCAGCGCGGCCACGACCTGGCGCGCCTGCTGAACGATTCCATCGCTTCGCTGTGCCGAGAGCATCCTCGCCGCTTCATCGGTCTCGGGACGCTCCCGCTGCAGTCTCCCGATTTCGCGCTGCGCGAGCTGGACCGCTGCATCGGGGAGCTGGGGCTCGCGGGCGTCGAGATCGGCTCCCACGTCAACGCCTGGAACCTCTCCGACCCGGCGCTGTTTCCCGTATTCGCGCGCGCCTCCGGGCTGGGAGCGGCCATCTTCGTCCACCCCTGGGACATGATGGGCGAGGAGCGGATGCGCAAGTATTGGCTCCCCTGGCTGGTCGGGATGCCGGCGGAAGTCTCGCTGGCGATCTGTTCCCTGATCTTCGGCGGCGTCCTCGAGCGTCTGCCGGGGCTGCGGATCGCATTTGCCCACGGCGGAGGGGCGTTCCCGGGAACGTTGGGGCGCATCGAGCACGGGTTCCGTGCCCGGCCGGACCTGGTGGCGATCGACAATGCGCGCCCGCCCTCGGCGTACGTGAAGTCGATCTACGTCGACTCGTTGGTGCACGATCCGCGCGCCCTGCAGTTCATCCTGGACTGCTTCGGCCACGAACGGGTCGCGCTTGGCAGCGACTACCCGTTTCCGCTCGGCGAGGCGCGGCCCGGCGCCCTGATCGAATCGCTGCATCTGCCGCCCGACGTGCGCGATCGGCTGCGCGCCCGGACCGCGCTGGAATGGCTCGGCCGCGAGGCGAGCTCGTATGACCTTTGAGGACTCGCTCGAGTGGGCGCGGGCGCAGGACGCCGCCGACGAGCTCGCGGCGCTGCGCGCGGAGTTTCTTTTCCCCGACTCCGGACCGCTCTACTTCGCCGGGCACTCGCTGGGCCTGCAGCCCCGGCGAGCCCGCGAGTATGTCCTGCAGGAGCTGGACGACTGGAGGCGGCTCGGCGTCGAGGGGCACTTCTCGGCCCGCAATCCCTGGGTCAGCTACCACGAGCTCTTGACCGGGGCGACCGCGCGGTTGGTCGGCGCTCTCCCCCACGAAGTCGTGGTGATGAACACCCTGTCGGTGAACCTCCATCTGCTGATGGTCTCGTTCTACCGGCCGCGGCGCGGGAAGCACCGGCTGCTCATCGAGCAGGGCGCGTTTCCTTCCGACCGGTACGCGGTCGCCTCACAGGCCCGCTTCCACGGCTTTCCCGACGGGGTGCTGGAGAGCGAGGATCCGCTGCGGACCCTGCGCGAGCGCGACGACATCGCGCTCGCGCTGATCGGAAACGTGAACTACCTCACCGGGCGCGCGTACGACATGAGTGCATTGGTGCGCGCGGCGCACGAGAAAGGCGCGCTCATCGGGTTCGATCTCGCGCACGGCGCAGGCAACCTGTCGCTGACCCTGCACGAGGACGGGGCCGATTTCGCCGCCTGGTGCAACTACAAGTACCTGAACGCCGGCCCGGGAGGCCTCGGGGGAGTCTTCGTGCACGAGCGGCACGCGGATACCGCGCTTCCGCGATTCGAGGGCTGGTGGGGCCACGACAAGGTGCGGAGGTTCGAGATGGGGCCGCGCTTCTCGCCCATCCGCGGCGCGGAGGCCTGGCAGCTCTCCAATCCGCCCATCCTGCAGCTCGCCGCGCTGCGCGCCTCGATGGAGCTGTTCGACCGTGCCGGGATGCCCGCGCTGCGCCGCAAAGGCGATCGCCTGACGGCATACCTCGAGCTGCTGCTGCGGCAGCGCGGCGCCGAGATCCTCACGCCGCCGGAGCGCGGCTCGATGCTGACGGTGCGGTTCCGCCAGCCGGGCATGTTGGCCGAGCTGAAAAAGCGAGGAGCCTTGGTCGATCTGCGTCCGCCGGACATCGTCCGGATCACTGCGGCTCCGCTCTACAACTCTTTCGAGGACGTGCAGCGACTCTGCGCGCTGATCGGCGAACTGGACGATGGCTGACCTCGTCATCGTCGGGGCGGGCCCCGTCGGGTCCCTGCTCGCCCTCACGCTCGCGAGGCGGGGCTACCAGGTCGAGGTGTACGAGCGGCGGCCTGACATGCGCCGCGTCGACATCCAGGCCGGCCGCTCGATCAATCTCGCGGTCTCCACGCGCGGGCTGCACGCGCTGCACGAGGTGGGGCTCGACGACGACGTCCTGCGCGAGGCGGTGCCGATGCTCGGGCGGATGACGCATGCGCTGGACGGGAAGCTCGCGCTGCTTCCCTACGGCCGCAGCGAGCGCGAGTTCATCAACTCGATGTCCCGCGGCGAGCTGAACAAGCTGCTGATGACGCGCGCCGAGGAGACCGGGCGCGTCCGCATCCACTTCGGTCAGCGACTGATGGATTACGACCCGGATCGCCGGGTCGCGCGTTTCGAGCCCTCAGGAGACGCGCGCGCGGAAGTGATCATCGGAAGCGACGGGAGCGCCTCGGCCCTGCGTCCCAGCCTGGGCGGGGCCGTCTCGCAGGACGTCCTCTCCAGCGGCTACAAAGAGCTGACCATGCCGCCGAAGGACGGCGGCTTCGCCATGCATCGCAATGCCCTGCACATCTGGCCGCGCGGCAACTTCATGCTCATCGCGCTACCGAACCGCGAGGGCAGCTTCACCTGCACTCTGTTCCTCCCCTTCCAAGGCTCGCCTTCGTTCGCGGAGCTGGGGTCGGAAGTGGACGCAGCCCGGTTCTTCGAAACCTGGTTCCCCGACTCGGTGCCGCTCATCCCCGGGCTCGCCCGGCAGTTCATGCAGGCGCCTCTCGGGCGGATGACGACCGTCAAGGCGTGGCCCTGGTCGCGCGGCAGTGCGCTGCTGATCGGTGACGCAGCGCACGCCATCGTTCCCTTCTTCGGCCAGGGCATGAATGCCGGATTCGAAGACGTCACGCTGCTCGCGGGCATGCTGACGGGGGACTGGGCACACGACTTCACCCGCTTCGCCGAGGCGCGCAAGCCGGATACCGACGCCATCGCGGACCTGGCCGTGGAGAACTTCGTGGAGATGCGTGACAAGGTGGCCGACCCGGAGTTCCTCCGGATGCGGGAGATCGAGCACCGCCTTCAAGAAAGGATGCCCGGCCGGTACCTGACGCGCTATCAGCTGGTGACGTTCACGCGGGTTCCGTACCGCATCGCGCTGCTGGCCGGCGAGATCGAGGCGCGCATCCTCTCCGATCTCGCCCAGCAGCCGAGTCCCGACTACGAGCGCGGCGTCCGCCTGGCGGAAGAGCACCTCGTGCCCGTCCTGCGGTCGCACGGGATCGTCTGAGGCGGCCCGGCCAGCGACGATCAGCCCTTCAGCTCCGTGCGCACGTCCCAGACGTCGGGGAACAGCAGCACGTCGACGAGCGTCTTCAAATAGTCGACGCCCGCGGTGCCGCCGGTGCCGCGCTTCCAGCCGATGATCCGCTGCACCACCTTGACGTGCCTGAACCGCCAGAGGCCGAGCTGCTCATCGACGTCGATCAGCTTCTCGCACATCTCGTAGGCATCCCAGTTCACCGCCGGGTTTTCGTAGATCTCGCGGATCACGGCCCGCACGCCGGGGTCGCTCTGGTGCGGCTGGGTCAAGTCGCGCTGGAGCACCGGCTTCGGGATCGGCTTCCCCCTCCGGGCGAGGTGGCGGAGGAACTCGTCATAGAGCGTCGGTGACTCCAGCGCCTGCAGCAGCTCCGCATGGCCCGCCGGATTCTGCTCGTGCACCGCGAGCATGCGGCGGTCCTTGTTTCCCAGGATGAACTCGATCAGCCGGTGCTGCAGCGACTGGAAGCCGCTCGCGGGCCCGAGCACGTGACGGAACTCGCCGTATTCGGTCGGCGTCAAGGTCTCCAGGACCGCCCACTGGGAGACGAGTTGGGCCTGGATGTGCTTGACCCGCGAGAGGATCTTGAACGTAGGCTCGAGCTCGTCGCGCCGGACGAAGGCGAGCGCCGCGCGCAGCTCGTGCAGGATCAGCTTGAACCACAGCTCGCTCGTCTGGTGCTGGATGATGAAGAGCATCTCGTCGTGGTGGGGAGGATTGCTCAGCGGCACTTGCGCCGAGAGCAGCTTGTCGAGCTGCAGGTATCCGCCGTACGTCATTCGATCGCGGAAATCGGTGACCACCCCGTCTTCGAGGGACATGGGCGACCTTCTATCACCCGGGCGGGGTGGCCGGATGCGCGGGGCGGCGGCGTTGCTGCTGGCGTTCACTGCCTGTGCCGGAGAGGAACCGGCGCAATCCATTCCCGGGCTGATCGCGGTCTCCGGAAAAGCGCCCTGGAACAGCTCCTGCACCGGCCCCGCGGGCAGCGGCGAGATCTTCCTCAACTCGGAAGTGGAACCGTCGGTGGCGGTCGACCCGACGGATCCGATGCACCTGATCGGCGCCTGGCAGCAGGACCGCTGGTCCAACGGCGCTGCCAACGGCATCGTCAGCGCCGTCACGTTCGACGGAGGGCACACCTGGTCGGTGAAGGTTGCGCCGTTCACGCGCTGCAGCGGCGGCGCGTATCAGCGCGCGACGGACCCGTGGGTGAGCATCGCGCCGGATGGCACCGCGTATCAGATCACCTACGCGTTCGATTGGGACAGAGTGAACCGCGCGATGCTGGTGAGCCGTTCCGCCGACCGCGGCCTCACCTGGGAAAGCCCGATCACGCTTCAGCGCGACAGGGATCCGGATTTCATGATGGACAAGGAGACGGTGACCGCGGACCCGCTGGACGCGAATTTCGCCTATGCGGTCTGGGATCGTCTGACCGGTTTCACCATCCCGAACAACCCGCTGGGCACCGGGCCGGCTTGGTTCGCGCGGACCATCAACCGGGGCGAAAGCTGGGAAGCCCCGCGGCAGATCTACGATCCCGGTCCGGACACGCAGACCGTCTCGAACCAGATCGTCGTCCTGCCCGACCACACCCTGGTCAATTCGTCGATGGTCATCACCGAGAACAGCTCGACGACCCCCCACGTCAGCATCGCGGTGATGCGGTCGGCCGACCACGGCGCGAGCTGGCCGGCGCCCCCCGTCACCGTCGCGGAAGCGGAGTTCGTCGGCGTCAACGACCCGAAGAGCAATCTCGGCATCCGCACCGGCAGCGTCGTCCACAGCATCGCCGTCGACCGCGAGAGCGGTCCGAGCGGGACGATCTACGTTGCCTGGGAGGACGGGCGCTTCTCCTCGATGGCTCACGACGCGATCGCGCTCTCGAAGAGCACGGACGGCGGGCTGACCTGGTCGGCGCCGGTCCAGGTCAATGGCGCATCGGCTCCGGCGTTCACGCCCTCCCTGGCCGTCGCCGACGGCGGAAGGCTCGGCGTGAGCTACTACGACCTGCGCGGCGACATCGCCGGCGACACCGGGCACCTCATGGTCACGCATTGGCTGGCGACGTCGAGCGACGGGGGCGCGACGTTCTCGGAAACGATGGTCGGCGCGCCGTTCAATCTACGTGCAGCCCCGCGCGTCGAAGGGCCGGCCTGGTTCCTCGGCGACTACCAGGCGCTGGCGCATTCCGGCAGCGCTTTCATGCCCTTCTTCGTCGCGGTTCCGCAAGGCGGCTCAGCCAACGTCTTCTTCCGCCCGGCCGACAGCACGATGGACGCTGCGCAAGTGGTCACGCTCGCGGCGCGAAGCGTTCAACGGATGTGGCGCAGCGCCCGCGAGCGCTGGCGCTTCGGCACGCTGTTCAAGTAGCCTGCGCCGCCATGAAGGGCTCGCTCGCACTCGCCGCCGCCGCCCCGGCGGCGGGCGCGCCCGCCGCGACGCCGCAGCCTCTGCACCGATGGCCGAACCAGGGGAAGCAACGTGGCTGGGGAGGGCTCCAGGCTGCCGAGGGCAGTGAAGTACATCATCGGGAACGAGGCCTGCGAGCGCTTCAGCTTCTACGGCATGAGCACCATCCTCGTGCCGTACATGCAGCAGTTTCTCCGGTGGGATCACAATACTGCGGAGAGCATCTACCACTACTTCGTCGGCGCGGCGTACGCGATGACGGTCGTGGGCGGATGGATCTCCGACCGCTTCCTCGGGCGCTACCGCACCATCCTCTGGCTCTCGTACGGGTACGTGCTCGGACACGCGGTGCTGGCGGCGGGAGAGCTCGGATTTCGCGTTCCGGCGCTCTTCATCGGAATGATCCTGATCGTGATCGGGCAATCCGGGATCAAACCGAATCTCTCCGCTTTCGTCGGCGATCAGTTCCGCCAGGAACAGCGGCACCTGCTCGACCGCGTGTACTCGTGGTTCTATTTCGCCATCAACGTCGGCTCCGCCACCTCGCAGCTGGCCACTCCCTGGCTGCTCGCGGGCTGCGCTTTCGGCGCGCTCAAGCTCTGCGCAAACAGCGCCACCGCCTGGGGATTCGGCGTTCCGGGAATCTTGATGGCGGCGGCGCTGGCCATCTACCTGGCCGGCCGTCGCTCCTACGTGAAGGTGCCGCCGGCCGGCCGCGACCCCAACGGCTTTCTCGCCGTTCTGCGCACGCGGCTCTTCGGAGGAGAGGACGCGGCCCGCAGGCGCCACGGAGAAGGCGCCGTGGAGGGAATGCGGTCGGTGTTCCGCATCGCGCTGGTCTTCCTTCCCATCGTCGCTTTCTGGGCGCTCTACTTCCAGTACGGATCCTCCTGGTTCAACCAGGCCGAGAAGATGGACCGGGACATCTTCGGCTGGCACATGGAATCGGCACAGATGGAATCGCTCAACGCCATTCTAATCCTCGTCATGGTGCCGACCTTCGCCTACGCGGTCTACCCGGCGCTCGAGCGCGCGGGCATCCGCATGACCATGCTCCGGCGGATGGCTATCGGGATGTTCTTCGCCGTTCCCGCGTTCCTCTCCGCAGCGATGATCCAGCGCTGGATCGAGGCGGGAGCGCACCCGCACATCGCCTGGCAGGTGATCCAGTACGTCCTCATCTCCATCGCCGAGACGATGGTGAGCGTCACCGCGCTCGAGTTCGCCTACACGCAGGCGCCCAGGTCGCTGAAGGGCGTGATCATGAGCCTGTGGTTCCTGACGCTGGGGACCGGGAACTTCGTCACTTCGCTCGTCCGCAGCAAAGTCGCGTTCGCCTCGGAGACGAACTATTTCCTCTTCTGGGCGGGCTTCATGCTGGTCGGGGCCATCGCCTTCACGGTGGTCGCGGCGCTCTACAAGCCCGTCGCCTTCGTCGCCGCAAACCAGGAAGCCGCTACCGCTTGATTTCTCAAGCGGTCCCGCCGCCCACCGGCAGGACTTCGCGGGTCAGGTTGCGGATGCCCTGGTCCTGCACGACCACGTCGTCCTCGATGCGGATGCCTCCGAAGGGGGAGAGAGCGTCTACCAGCTTCCAATCGATGTCCGGCGAGTTGCGCAATGGCGCCAGCAGCGCCTCGATGAAGTACAGCCCCGGCTCGATGGTAAAGACCTGCCGCGGAGCAATGTCCGAGGTATTGCGCAGGAATGGATTGTCGCCGCGGGGCGGACGGAGCGCGCACCCGACATCGTGGCATTGCAGGCCGAGGGAGTGGCCGAGACCATGAGGATAGAACGCTCGCGTGATCCCGCGCGAC
>Ga0209235_1000117_pt1 | contig 35119 bp, 37 predicted proteins | sample GraSoi013_1_20cm_4_FD_185817 | JGI IMG/M metagenome (GOLD analysis project Ga0209235, IMG submission 185817) | Grasslands soil microbial communities from the Angelo Coastal Reserve, California, USA - Sample 09_25_2013_1_20cm (SPAdes) (version 2) | ecosystem: Environmental > Terrestrial > Soil >... | reverse complement strand
GTATTCTCGACTGAGGTGTGCTGTACGTTCAATAGAGAAAACCCAAGGGCCATCTGGCTCTCGAGCTTCTTGCTCGGCTGCATACCGTCGAAGCCGGTATGAGTGTCGGTTGTGCGTACGTCGCTGATCTCACGGATTTCTTTGACTGTCTGGTAGATGTTGTGTGGAGTGTTTGGCTTCAGGCGCAGGACTAGGTCCCAACGGCCTGTTACCGGTGCGATGATGTCAATCTGGCTGTTGCGCTTTAGCTCGTCGACCACTTTCGTACTGCGGCCCGGATTAACGGTCGCGAATACGTAGGTCGGGAAATTCATATTGGTTTGCATTGTTGTTTTTTTCTACTGCATTTTATTGCAGTATAGTAACACTTGTTACTTGCATTTAAGGCTTTTATTGAGGAGCCTACGATATATTACATGAGAACATCGGAGCCAGAATGACATGACAGTTCACCGAAACGGTGTCAGCGTACCCGAGGCAGTACGCGAGATTCTGACTAGAAACTCCCCTGTCTACCAATGTCTGAAGATGAAACTGATGAACTTCCATTCGCTTGCAGGATTCATCCAGCCTCAAGTCCAACAACTGAGTGGGAAAGAGGCCAGTGTTAACACGCTGGTTGTAGCGATCAAGAGATTCTCAGACACACTATCCAACAGCAAGAGCCCTGACACGTCGAGAGTTCTCAAGGACGCGAGGATCTCCCTTTCAAGCGGCATAGTAGACGTGACGATAAGAGCACCAAAGACCCAGTTCTCAACCATAGTCAAGGAATTATCAACCGCTGCAGGGGAACTCTCAGAGTTTCCTCACATCTTCCCTCTCTCAAACTCGATCAAACTGATCCTGCCCGCGGAGGATTACGCTCTCGTCCGGACGAGAATGGAGCACCTTAACGAGCCAGCGACACAGGCGAACGTGTCCAAGCTGATTCTCAACCTATCGCCCCGCGCCGAGATGACTCCAGGAATAGCATCCTACATCACTGAACTACTATTCAGAAACGGCGTAAACATACTGGATGCGTTCCTAGGTTACGGCGACATCATAATGGTCGTCGACGACAAGGACGGACCCCTCGCCTATGATGTTCTGCAACGAGAAATCCACGACCCTAGTCAACTGGAAGAATGGAAGTCCTGACCCTTGAAATGCCTGCTCACGTCAGATCACTCGCTTTTCTCGTTGATTTCTCCAATGACGCGTGCGGAACAAACGATTGCCAAGTCAAACTGGTATTCAGAGGATCCCCAACCCGGCGTATCTTGAACACGGGCCGGCTCGACGGGGAAGACTGACACATACAACATTGCCGGCAAGAGGGAATTACGGCGAAGAAACTCTTGTAAACACGCGGCACTCCGACTTGCTCGTCGAACGTGTCGATAGTGAAGGGCATGAAATCATATAAGAACCTCCAGCACCCGGAATCTTGAAGTTATAGCAATGTCAAAAAAGAAAGCTCAGACACTATCCGTCAAGAAGACAAGGAAGAAACCTGCTCATGCCGCTACAAAGAAGAAGCCTGCTCTTGCTGTTAGAGAGCCTCAACCTAGTTGGATTGAAGAGTTCAACAAACTGTCAGAACCATTTCGCCTAATTCCATGGGATCCCTTCAGAGGATTCGAGTGGCCTGTTGAATATGAGCTGCCGACGCGAGTACCCTACGTCGACGTTATCGACTCAGGCAACGAGTATGTGGTAAAGGCAGAGGTTCCGGGGTTAAAGAAGCAAACTTTGAAAATTGATGTAGGGCCGAACGAGTTGTCACTGAGTGCTGAATCTGACGTGCAGAAGGAGGAGAAGGGGAAAACCTACTTGCATCGGGAAAGAGCCTTCTCCACATTCCGTAGAAACATAGGGTTCGCCGAAAGCATAGACGCTGAAAAAGCGTCAGCAAGCATGTCTGAAGGCATACTTGCAATAACGCTTCCCAAGCTAGAGCCCAGGGCTGAAAAGAAAACCAGAACATTAACGTTGTAAAGACATCACTCTGCCCATTCGAATGGGCAATTGCTGGACTGTTGTGAAAATCCTTGCGGACAATAGCCGGTGAGCCCGGTGTACTCGGCCGTATTATGGGTCGGGGGACCCAGCATGTCCAGAGGCCCTGATCGGTTTTCCATCCACCTTCAATGAGTTCCAAGTAGCCAAGATTTGACAACTTCTTCGACAGCTGGAGAAGTTCATGAGTTTCATCTTCAAGCACCGGTAGGCGGCCCCCTTTTTTTGAGACCGAAGAGAGATCTGGAATAGAATTGCCTTCTCAGCAATAGTGTTTCCAACTGCAACCCCTACCTGAGGCATCTGGGATGTATGACCGCTGAGCTACTCCTTGCTGTGGCCAATTCACTAAGGCTGTCTAGAAAACTGGGCATTGTATTTTCCACTGAAGCACCTCCTGAACACAGTTCCAGGACGATGCCGAATGGAGAGAAAAGGGGTTTGAGTTGCATTTGCTCCCATGCCCGAGGGTTTCACCCAAGCTACGGACTCAGAAGAGGTTATCAAAACGGCTTAGCCGGTGCGCTCATATGTACTGGTAAACCTGGGTCCAAATCCCACGAAGTGCTTTGCGTAATCGCGTCTTGGGTTTGAATACTGTCCAGGCCAGAATTCTAGGCTAGCTTTGTGTCGGCTACATTCCGCCCATCATGCCGGGCGGCATGCCACCCATACCGCCACCCATGCCCGGAGGCATTCCTCCAGGAGGACCGCCAGCGCCACCGCCGGATCCACCGCCCTTTGATGCGATTACGTCGTCGACCCTAAGCAACATTGTTACGGCTTCTGTAGCTGATCTTACAACTTGTTTCTTCACTCGCAGCGGCTCGACTATGTTCAGCTTCCACATGTCAGCGGTCTTTCCTGTGTACACGTTAACTCCGAACCATTTGTTAGCCGGAGTGTTGTGTTTAGCTCTGAGATCAACCATTATGTCGATGGGATCTATTCCTGCGTTCTGAGCGATGGCAACGGGTATCGCTTCCAAAGCGTCCGCGAAGGCTCTGATCGCGAGCTGCTCCCTCCCACCAGCTTTGGTTGCGAAATCTTTCAGTCGCTTGGAAAGCTCCGCTTCGGGGGCGCCTCCGCCCGCGACTATCTTGCCATCTTCAAGCGCATTCCTGACTACGCAAAGCGCGTCGTGTAGGGATCTTTCAGCCTCGTCCACAACATGCTCTGACCCGCCGCGTATCATTATTGTTACTGCCTTCGGATTCTTTGCCTCCCGAACATAGACAAGCTTGTCGTCACCGATCTTCACTTCTTCCACAAGTTTGGCTTGACCTAGACTTGCCTTTGAGAGATCCTTCAGAGTGCCGACGGGGCTTCCGCCTGTTGCCTTTGCCAGTTTTTCCATGTCTCCGCTACTCACGTTTTTCACCGCGAGAATTCCCTTTTTCGCTAGAATTGATAGGACTTCATCGTCAGCTGCCTTCTCCGTGAATAGAACGTTCGCACCGCTATCGGCGATTTGTTGAGCCATCGCATTGAGAAGATTCTCTTCCTCTTGAAGGAAGAGCTCCATTTCCTCGGGCCTGTTTATGTTGATCTTTGCGTCCATCTCTGTCTTTTCTATTTCCAGCTTGGCATTGAGTAGCGCGATCTTGGCGTTGCTTACGCTTCTAGGCATTTGAGAATGGGCGATTTCCTTGTCGATGACGATGCCGCTGACGAGTTCAGTGTCGGAGAGGCTCTTTCCATGCTTCTTCATTACTTTGATGAAGTCGATATCTGCAGTAATCTTGGTCCCACTCTTTTCCATCACATCTTTCACAGCCTCGACGGCCAAGTCCGCGAAATGCTCCTGTGAGCCAAAAATTCCTTTCGTGTTAAGTGAGGTGAGGGCGATCCGTTTCAGTTCCTCATCATCGTCAGGCTTGATGCTGACGCCTAGATCATCAAGAATTTCTTGAGCCTTCTCTGCGGCCGCTCTGTAGCCGTCTATGATTACGTTAGGGTGAACATCTCGATCCAAGAGTCCTTCAGCGCCGGAAAGTAGCTCGCCAGCTAGAACGACAGCGGTTGTGGTTCCGTCTCCTACTTCGCTGTCCTGGGTCTTAGCGACCTCAACGAGCATCTTGGCTGCAGGATTCTGAACGTCCATTTCCTTCATGATGGTTGCACCGTCATTCGTTATGACGATGTCTCCTATGCTGCCGACCATCATCTTGTCCATCCCGCGTGGGCCTATTGTCGAACGGACGGTTTCCGCCAGGACTTTGGCGGCCATAATGTTGCTTCTTTGAGCGTCTCTTCCTCTAGATCTCTGGGTTCCTTCTCTCAGGATTATGACAGGTATCTCTTGCGACATTTCAGATCAAATTCCGAGTGGGAAGAGGTGTAATTCATTCCGAGATAAACCATACGCCAGCCTAGTTTAATGATGGGACCTCAGGCGCGGGCGTATTGGTGACCCAGGTGACCTTCGAGGGCTAGAATCTCTCATTATCACGCAAGACGTTGCAGTATCCCGAGACGAACCGGCTAATTTCGCCCGTAACTGGGTCGTAGCTATGGCGCTCGGCATTTCCGATATCCCGACCATAGATGTGCACGCTCGTAGTGGGTTTGAGGGAGATATTGTCAACGCGGTGTACACCACTGTGACCTAGGACTGTCACGTGTCCTTTCTTGTTGACTCGTTCGCTCACCTGCTGAATCCTCGCTAGTTTCGGGTTGGAGCCGTCGTCTACTCTACGGAAGAGCGCTTCTCGTTCTTCACCTTCGTAGACTCCTATCATGGCCCACGTGAGATGGTCGTGAATCGGGGTAGTTTGGCCAGGGTGCCAGACTCCGCCGATGATCGAGTATGCTTCGTCCTCTGGCATTTGGATGAGATTCATCGCAAACCTGTCTTTGCGCGGAGTGAAGGCTTTAGCTGGGACGGAGGCGGGCGAACTTACCAACCTCTCTAGGACCGGTTTGAGATGCAGAAGAATCTCCGACTCAAAAGAATTTCCCCTTACAGCAACATCGACATCTTTGATGAACTCTAGAAGAGCGTAGCGTTCTTGCTGCACGGTCTACATACTTTGCGTCTCGCACTAATAGATTGATGGGTTTGATTCCTGCGTGAGCAATACCTCTAAAGTGAGTGTGCTCGATAAGAGATCGATGCGAAGAACCAGCGGTTCTCGTTCGTTTCGGGTCGGGAAGATTCCGCCAGACTCTATGGTTAGGGCCGTTTATTCTCACGGTGGCAAACGGAATCCAAGGCTCGTTCTTGGACCCGGAATTGGCCGAGACACCGCCGTTGTGAAGCTTGCAAAGAAACTCGTTGTCTTGACGGCTGATCCGGTCACTGGGACGACAAAGCACATTGGTGAACACTCCGTTCACATTAACGCCAACGATATCGCTGTGACTGGAGCCAAGCCAGTATGGTACGTGTGCACGCTGCTTCTCCCACTTGGCACCAGTGAGAAAGAACTAACTCGAATAATGAGCGGAATCGATCGAGCGTCACGAAGTCTAGGAATCACGGTCGCTGGCGGACACACTGAGGTGACACACGATCTGGACCGACCGCTCATTGCTGGATTCATGATAGGCGAGATTCGAGGTAGAGTCCTCAGCTCAGCCAACATGCGCGTCGGTGACTGGATACTCATGACAAAGACTGCAGGGATTGAGGGGACCGCGATCCTCGCGTCCGAATATTCGGGACAGCTAAAGAGGGTCAAAGACGAAACGATTCGGAAGGCTCAGGGTTTCGTGAAACAGATCAGCATAGTCGAAGAAGCAACGAGCATCTCGATGATATCAGGGGTCCACGCCTTGCACGACCCGACTGAGGGCGGAGTCTTGAACGGTTTGTGGGAATTGGCTGAAGCTTCGGGTCTGGGCATCGAAGTATGGGCCGATAGAATTCCTGTGGCGACGGAAACCCTGAAGATTTGCTCGAAGCTAGGTTTGGATCCGTTGAAGCTGATGAGTTCTGGGTGCCTACTTGCAGCTATCGCGCCGAACAGTGTTGGGACCGTGATGAAGGCTCTGAGAAATCGGGGAGTTAGAGTCTCAGAGGTTGGCCAAGCGACCGCCCGCACAAAGGGACGCTTTATCCTAAGGGACGGCAAGAAAATGGATCTCGTCGCGGTACCGCAAGACGAGTTGTACAAGCTAGCTTGATGCGTTCGAGTTTGCTTTGAACGGCTCCCTTATTCCTAGAGTCAAGAGCATTAACGCCAAGGCCAAGCCTCCCATGAAAAACCAACCAGGGGTGTAGTTTTGCCCGTAAGTGTTTACGAGAAATGTGAAGATTATCGGGATTGGAAAGCTGCCAAGTATCTGCACAGAGTTGATGATGCTTATTCCGAGAGGCGCATACTCGTGGCCCACGTCTGGATACTGACTAGCGCTGGCATACATTGTCGAAAAGACGATAGCATCCAGGAACCCGACAAGCGGTATCAGGAACCAGAGCTCGATTGGTTGGGAGACTCCAAACAGGATTATTCCCAGCGACGCAAGCAACCCTGGAATTAAGATGAAGATCTTTCGCTTTCTAAGACGATCTGACAAATAGCCGCCAGATGGTCCGCCGAATATGCTTGCGAACATGATCGTTGAAGCCATCAACCCGGAAATGTACGGAGAGATTCCGTAGACATCTTTCGTGTAGGCTTCGAGAAACGTGGACGATGAGAAGATCGCTCCCCAAAAACCTAGGACCCCGAAAGCAATGAGCCAGATGTTTCGATTCCTGAAAACGGGTCTTATCGATCTTCGTTGAGTGCGTGGGATCACCTTGTCCCGCGGAATGACAACCTGTCCTATCAGGACCGAGACAACACCAATTAGCCCGCCTAGCACGAGGCCGCCTCTCCATCCGAGGAAGTCTGTGACTAGGACCCAGCCGAACAGTCCGATTGCACCCCCGATGTTAAAACAACTATTGTAAAGACCCAAGACCAGTCCTTCCTCTTCTGCACGGAACAGCGGTGTCAGGATGCCGATTGCTGGTGCGAAGAATAGGGCCGCTCCGAGTCCAAGCAGAAATCTTGACACTAGGAGTACCGGGAAGTTTGGGGAGATTCCTTCGCCTATTCCGGAGAGTGAAAGAATCAACATCCCGAGTTGAGAGGTGCTCTTGGGCCCCCATCTTGCCGAGACGATTCCTGCGGGAATCTGAAATATTCCCGCACCCAGTAGAAATGAAGACGTGAGAAGCCCTTGGGATGGTAGATCAATGCTCAGTCCGAGAGCGATTAGACCTGTGGCACCGAGCAGCGGGGCAATGTTGAACCAGTTGAGAGTGTAGATCACGCGCGAGGTCAGAACGGAGCCGAGAACTAGCCATCGTTTGCTAGAGGCTGCCTCTGAAGTCTCTGTTTGCCGCTTCATCGTGCTGGTCTCACGATTAAACTAGTGTGTTCCTAGTGGTCTCTGATCTTGGATGGGTCCTCACTCATTCTTGCCCGTGGCGACGGGTCTCAAGATCCACTTCATCCAGTCCCAAAGGACATGTCCGCTGGGCCAGAGAAGTCATCGGACCCAATTTCGGGAGTGGCAGTGAATGAATAAAACCGTTCTGTTAGCTCGATGTTTGACATCTCATTTCAGAATGAGAGTCTAGCTTTGTGGGTCTAGAACTCAACAATAATTGTTGGTAAACAGAAGGGCTGTTTACGGCTGTTCCGCGAGCTTTTGAAGTCGCGCGGCAGCTTCTCTTAGTTTTCCCTTTACTTCTGTATTATAGCCGGCCTTGGCGACGTGTAGTGCCAGACTGTTTAGCTCGGCCCGTATTACTGAGAGCGGGTCCTTCTTGTCCACCCGAATCATTCCTCCGAAACAAGTCTGGCACACCCAGGCGTGGAAGTATGGGTCGTACTCATGGTAAGTCGACTCCTCACAATAGTGACAGTAAGGGTGATTCGGGTCCGACACTCGTTGCGACAATTCGAAGGCTAACTCTCATCGAACCTTTGGAGATAGGGGGATAATAGCTGAGTCCAACCGAGCCGCGACAAACTCGGTGACAATTACACATCTATGGAAATCGTGCATAGTGCGATTAATCTACAGACCGTTGAAGTCGACGATACTGGGAGAACTCACCCTCGGCTCCAATAACAGTCACGCCCTTGGCGTTCGAAAGCCTCGGCGTCCGTTCAATGTGTACTCTGGTTCGAACTCGGGACGTGACTGTTCTGTTAGATGCTGGGGTAGCCTTGGGTCCCAGGTTCCGGTTGATGCCGCATCCGCGAGAGTTCAGAGCGAGAGACGAGGCTCGTGAGAGAATCAACGAGGCCGCGGCAAAGGCCAAAGTCGTTACGATTTCTCATTATCACAACGACCATCATACCCCCAACTACCTCGACCCTGTCTGGCTTGGAAGCACACCTGAACTGTCAGAGAAAACATACACCGGCAAGATTGTCCTAGCCAAGGACTTTCGAAGCAAGATCAACACTGCACAGCGGCGTCGGGGTTGGATGTTCAAGCAGGCCGCGGAAGAGTGGGCTGAGAAATTCGAGACTGCAGATAACCGAACATTCGAGTTTGGAAAAACAATCATCCGTTTCCCTCCCCCACAGCCACACGGTGAGGATGAGTCAGGCCTTGGATGGGTCTTGCCTTGCATGATCGAGAAGTCAGGCGAAAAAATCGTATTCGCGCCAGACGTTCAAGGGCCAGTCTCGAAAGAAACCGTCAAAGTCATACTCGACGAAAAACCCAGCTTGTTGATCTTGGGAGGACCACCGACGTATCTGCAAGGATTTCGAATAGGGGAAGAATTCTTCCGGACAGCATTGATTCATATGGAAATGATCGCAAAAGAGGTCGAAACTCTGGTCATAGATCATCATCTGCTACGGGACGAGGGCTGGTACAAGTTCCTTGAACCAGTGAGAAAGTCCGCTGAAAAGATAGGACATCGAGTCATCACGGCTGCAGAACTCGGGCGACAGGAGCCGAATCCTTTGGAGTGTCGTCGAAAAGAACTCTACGAGAAGGAGAAGCCCAGCGCGGAGTTTCTCAAATGGGCCAAGCTTCCCAAAGAGAAATTGAGCGAGACCGCTCCGCCGCTCTAGGCGGATACCTTGCTCTTCTTCGAATAGAACTCTTTTAGCACCTCTTCCATTACTTCGTCTTCATATTCTTCTATTATTATCCGGAGTCCCTCCTCGGCCTGATCCTCAACCAACTCTTTCTTCGCATAGACTTCGCAGATGTAGCTGTCCTCTTCCAGCAGACCCAGTCCCTGTTGTCCTTTGCCGAGGACATCGAAAATTATCTTCATCAGATTGTCCAAGTCTTTCACAGCCCGAGTGTTCGTTGTCTTTGTAGAGCCTTTCCAGAGAAAGAATCCTAACGTGATTGTTACGAGATGCCCCTTCAAAGCTTCCTTAAACTTCGAAAGCTCACCCTGTGAGACTCGTTCGAGGATCGCCGTTCGAAGTTTGCCTTGTTTTTCTCCAATGTCGTGGCCGCTTCCTGTAGTTGGTGGCTCGAAAGGAATGACAGGTATGTCTACGAGGGTCCTGCTTGACGCTACTCGTTCAGGGGTCTCGGCCGCTGTCTCCCCAATCTCTGACTCATCTGCTTCGAGCTCTGTTTCTTCATCGTCCATGGCTCTTGGTTCGGAAAAGCATCCATGTAAAAGCACTCCCTTTCGCTTAGCACTAGGACATGGACGAGTAGTTCGATCGGTTCTTGCCTGATATTCTTATATCGACTGTTTCGGCTCGCTCTGTTTGGGCGGTGGTGGGGGACTGGGAAGCTGGTCGTTTCCTGTTACCCGAAATCGACCTATGCGGGAGTCCGCTAACGCTGGTGAGCGGTAGCCTCGACCAGGCAGAAGACTCGGCTGTCAACTATGAAACTCTGCCCTAACAGGTCGGCGGCGGAGGAGCGCTCTCTGAAGAGAGGGTTGCTACCTTCTCACGGTCGAATCCGGCGAGGCCCGGAAGGGAGCAGTCGTAAGGTCGACGTTCGACGCAGTTGGGATCCCAGGGTCGAGACGACGACCGAGACACCCTGCCTGGAAGAGATGCCCATCACCAACGGACGCCACCATCGCCTTTGCTTGATAGTCATGTCTCCGAAGTGACAGCAGAAAGTGTCACTGGAATTGCACAGCTAAACACTCCGACAACACGGGAAAAGCGGTCAAAGATAGCCTGCTGAACTTCTTGAATCTACAAATTACTTCTTATTTAGAGACGACGCTGTGAGTAGACTCCCGGAGACAACGAAGCACCGCGGCTTTCGCAACTCGACGAAAGAGTATTGCGATACTTCGTCAACGATCCTCATCAAGCGAAGGCTTCAGCTTATGGGAACGATCTCGTGGGCGAGGTATCCGGGGTGGTGTCCATTAGGGCGCTCTAACAAGTCAACTTCCCATTCTACGACGTACCGAACGCCCTTGGGCGTTCTCTTAGTGGCGACTATTGTTCCAACCTTACGTTCTACGACTGCCCGAGGGATCTTGACCCACACTCTATCACCAGGTTTGACTTTCTTCATCTATTCACCTCCCTCAGAGCAGGCTGCATTCGCTCGCACAGAATTCCACGCAAATCTCATGTTTCCGGCGGAAGATCTCCTGACTAGGTCCTTAGCTGGCCCACGGTGATTGCGAGCTTCGAGTCTCGCTGTTTGGCGGACATCGAGGATTTGGTCTGGTCGGGCGTAATTTGCATCGTAGTCTGCGGGTTAGTGGAAGGCTGCAGATTTTCCTTAGCCCATTCTGGCACAATTACGGCCCTCAACAGTTCTTGGACAGTCACGCCTCTATCCTTCGCTTCAGAAGATATCACTGCGAACGCCTTCTCCCTCATGCTAATCATGAACTTGGGCACCGTCAAGGCACTTCCCGATGGGTCAGCTCGGTCTAATTCCGTACGATGCGTATATAACATTTTATACACCATCCAAAGATAACCAAAACCTTCTCGTGTCAATAAAAAAACTTCAGAAGTCGCGAGAGTTTACGCGTGCCAGCCTGCGTCTGAGCCGGTACGGGCCTCGCCGGGCAAGATCAGTCGCCTGCCCTTCTGTACACTCTGAACGGATGGTCCACGATCGCATAACCATGGAACCCCATTACCTTGTCTAACAGCTTGAGGTCAATCACATTCGAGACGTCATACCCACAGAGTATGGTCATATTCTCGCTAACTCTGAGCCCGATGTTTTGCTCCACCTCCAAGAGTCCTTTGGGCGAGCCATCCTGAAGAAGCCAGGAATAATCCTCCACCGCTATTCTGGTCGGAAGGCTAGACTTGTTCGTCGAGTGTACCTGGAGCATCCAGTCTCTTATCTTCCTCGCAGCCGTCTGCCTGTCTAGACCCGACACTTCCTCAAGCAACAAATTGCTTATGGATTCGGTGTTCGCCGGTTTCGCAGAGAGGAGCCCTTTGGCAGCCTTTCCATTGATGCCAGGGTCAAAGAATTCCGACAGCACAAGGTCGAGGAAGGCTTTTTCCTCCCAGAGGAGGATCGCGTGTTCACTTTTCGGCATATGTCGAATACGTGACTCTAACATTTCTGCCTCATGAATTTCGCTCAACATCTGGCGAATCTTCTCCGCCTTTGAAGCGATAGGAGAAAAGTTGAGATTATTTAGAGTGTCCATCACATGTTGGTTACGACTTGGCAGTGCTTCCATGTCAGGAAGCCGGTAGCCACTCTTTCCCGTCTTGTCTATTATCAGAGCGTCTCCTTCAATCCTTACCGTGAGATCCTCGTTGGCACTGAATGGAAAGGTGCTATCTTCCACTAGATCCTTAGCTAGGTAGATGGTGTGGCGGGGGCCGACTCTGTGAATCTTTGCTTCTGCTTGGGTAACCAACTGTACCAACTAGAAGTGGGGCGGAAGGCGAAGTTGCATTGCTCATCCAATTGATGCAAGATATGGGCGTAGGTTGTTCTTTTATATTCTGCTAGACCTACTCTGACAGCGAGAAGTATCCTCAAGCGCTCCCTGTATGGCTCAAGAACTCGTCAACCGTAAAGGATCAATTAGCAAGACGAAGAGTGCTGCCAGTGGGCAGAGACGCCGGTTCAGGCCAATACAGTCGGCACATCCTCGGAGGGCGAAGGCTATTGACTGCGACGCGTCTGTGGATGAGTCCTTCCCAGTCGTGGGCATTGGTGCCTCTGCGGGTGGGCTCGAAGCCTTCACTCAACTCCTTCGGGAGCTCCCGCCAGACATCAATATGGCGCTGGTCCTGATACAACACTTAGACCCCACTTACAAGAGTCTGTTGGCTGAACTTCTCTCCAAGACAACCAAACTACCGGTAGCCGAGGTCACTGATGGCATGCAGGTGAAGCCGAGAAATGTCTACGTGATCCCGCCGAACACGAGCATGACCATTTCCAAGGGAGCGCTCTATCTTACCCCGCGCGTGGACGTTGACCGCAAGCACATGCCCATTGACCACTTCTTACAATCCCTCTCCCTAGACCAGAAGGGCCGAGCGGTCGCGGTGATCCTCTCCGGGACCTCAATGGATGGTGTTCAGGGACTGAAGGCCATAAAGGCGGAAGGTGGAATCACAATTGCTCAAGACGAGAAATCAGCTAAGTATTACGATTTACCTCGTAGTGCCGTCGCCGCGGGCTTCGTCGACTTAATACTCGCCCCCAAGGAGATAGCCCAGGAACTCACCAAGATTAGTGAGCATCCCTACGTTCCGTACTTGGAGACGGAAAAAGCCGAAGAGCTGTTGCCTCACAGCGACCTGGAAAAGATCTTCAGCCTCTTGCGAAAGGGCAAGGGGGTTGATTTCACCGACTACAAACACGCCACAATCAAGAGACGAATCATGAGACGGATGCTCATTCTGAAGATCAGTAGTATGGAGAATTATCTGAAGTATTTGCAGACAGGCTCTGGCGAGCTGAACTCTCTCTTCCAAGATATTCTGATCAGCGTTACCGCTTTCTTTCGTGAGCCTGCTACCCTCGAGGCTTTGAAAACCGAGATATTTCCCAACATTTTGAAAAACAGGCCCGCTGAAGACCCCATCAGGATATGGATCCCCGGCTGCTCGACTGGTGAAGAGGTCTATTCAGTAGCCATAAGTCTACTCGAGTACCTCGACCATGCCCGCGTTAAGCCGCCAATCCAGATCTTCGCCACCGACGTGAACGAGAACGTGTTAGAAAAAGCACGGCAAGGCGTGTACAGCGCATCCCCCTACGTCTCTGGAGAACGACTACGACGCTTCTTCGTCAAGACAAACGGCTCCTACCAGATAAACAAGACAATCCGGAAGATGTGCATCTTTGCCAAGCAAAACGTGACTGCTGACCCCCCATTCTCGAAGCTTGATCTCATCGTCTGTAGAAACCTGCTAATCTACCTCGGGCCGCCTCTGCAGAAGAAACTGCTTCCAATATTCCACTACGCACTCAAACCTACCGGCTTCCTTGTCCTCGGAGACTTTGAGACCATAGGGGAATTCGACAACATCTTCAATGTAGCGAACAAACGGCTCAAGATCTATTCCAAGAAACCTATGGTTCCGCGTACTCAACTCGACTTCTCGATGAAATACGGGATTGAGCTTGGGCATGTTGACAGATCAGAGGCCCGGCGCATTGAAGGTCTAGTCCCAGAACAGGCCATCTTCAAGGAAGCAGACCGGATCATGTTAACCAAATACTCGCCTGCCACCGTCATCGTGAACAGTGAGTTGGAGATTATCCAGTTTCGCGGACGCACGGGTCTCTTCCTCGAGCCCGCGCCTGGGAAAGCCAGCCTCAACGTTCTGAAAATGGCCCGGGAAGGCCTGATGACGAACCTGCGGGCAGCAATCGATAGGGCCAAGACTAGTGGCGACACTGTTAGGAAGAAAGAGATTTCCATCAAATCTGATGGCAAATATGTCGACGTCAACCTAGAGGTAACCCCGCTGAAGACTTCGGCAAACCTGCCATGCTTTCTGATATCGTTCGAAGAAGCATTGCCAAGGCCAATCCCTGGTCCGACAACGGGCGGAACCCGGGGCGCGAAGCATGCTAGGGATCAGATGGCTGAGAATCGCAAGTTCCTACATCTCGAACAGGAGCTTTCTGCAAACAAGGAGTATCTGCAGTCGATCATACAGGATAACGAATCGGCCATAGAAGAATTGAGGGCCGCCAATGAGGAAATACAGTCGAGCAATGAGGAACTTCAAAGCACCAATGAGGAGTTGGAGACGGCCAAAGAAGAGCTTCAGTCCACAAACGAAGAACTGACCACAGTTAACGAAGAATTACAAAACCGGAACGTCGAACTCACCCAGGTTAATGATGACATAACAAACCTCCTGGTTAGCGCGAACCTGCCGATCATCATGCTGGGCAACGATCTTCGGATACGTCGTTTCACCCCCCATGCAGAGAAGATGTTCAATTTGCTCGCGTCCGACGTCGGACGTTCCATTACCGACATCAATCTGAACCCGAAGACTCCGGATGTGGGCTCTCTGATTACCGATGTAATAGACAGCGTTGCCCCCAAGGAAATAGAGGTCAAAGACAGCAACGGTCGCTGGTATTCTATCTGGATACGGCCTTACAGGACGGCAGACAACAAGATCGACGGAGCTGTGGTAGCCTTCGTTGACATCGACCGGATAAAGCAAGCCGAGGAGAGGCTCAAGGCTCACACGGAACAATTGGAAGAGGTGGTTGAGGAGAGAACCAGAATGCTGAGGAACTCAACTCGCATGGCGGCCATTGGTGAGACGGCAGGAATGGTCGGCCACGACCTCCGCAATCCACTCCAGACGATAATCAACACTGTCCATCTAGCGATGGAGAGCATGAAATCTGGAGGAGCCTCGCAGAACTTGCGTATCGAGAAAACTCTGGAAACTATTCGAGAGCAAGCCGACTTCATGAACAAGATCGTATCCGACCTCCAAGACTACGCCAGACAACCGAAGCCTTCTTTTGTCGAATACGACCTTCAGGGCCTCATCGACGACGCACGATCCTCGATCTCAATACCCAAAACTGTAGAAGTCTTCACCTCCTTTGAGCCGGGCTTTCCCAAACTGACCGTCGATCCAAACTTGCTCCGCAGAGCCTTCACCAACATAATCGCGAATGCCCTACAAGCAATGCCAGATGGGGGTCAGCTAAGAATAAACGCGTGGAAGAATAAAGAGTTAGCCGCGATCAGCTTCCAAGACACTGGGAAGGGAATCCCGGAGGACATCAAAGCCAAGATCTTCAACCCGCTCTTCACTACCAGAGAGAAAGGCGTGGGACTGGGACTGGCCGTGGCCAAGCTGTTGATCGAATCTCACCACGGCGACATCAAAGTCTCAAGCAAAGTTGGGGAGGGAACAACCTTCACAGTTGAGATACCACTCGACCGAAAGATATGATCCGATAATGGAAAGAAAAAGTATCCTCATCGTCGACGACGACCCGGGAATCCTGAACAGCTTCAAGGAGATCCTGGAGCCAGAGGGCTATGATGTCGACACGGCCCAGACCAGCTCCGAAGCCCTCGAAAAATGCAAGGCTCAACTCTACAACATGGCAATCATCGATATCAACCTACCAGACACCGAGGGGACAGAACTACTCCCGAAGATCCACGAGATGCTTCCTAAAGCGAGGAAGATCATCCTCACAGGATACCCTACTTTGGACAACGCCGTCGAATCCGTAAATCAACAAGCAGATGCCTACATCATCAAACCTGTCAACCCTAAAGATTTCCTGAAGGTGATTGCGGAGAACATGAACAAACAGACAGAAGCTGACGTAATAACTGAAGACAAGGTTATCGGTTGGATAGAATCTCGCTACGAAGAAACGAAACGAAACCGGAGTCCACGCAAGGTTCCGGCCTCTGCGCACGTGCCGGGGATCGAAGAATAGAATCATACGTCGCTGGCCGTGCGTCGATTCTAGGGCTCGCTAGTGTATACGTCTCTCAATTCTTGGGTTTAGAAGTGGTATCCGGCACCGTAGCCCTACTTGCCCCAATCGGAGGCGTTTCTACCGTTTTCTCGATCAAGAGCAGAGGATCGAAGGGCTTATTAGCCGATATCGAATAAACGATATCGGACGCAATGTGGGGCCATAGACACTGGGGCGGAATGAGGCGTGGATGGCTCAGACCCTGGGTCATATCTATGATAGGACGATCACCAAAGAACGGCGCGGAAATTATCGACGAGATCGAGAAGATGAGCTGGGGAGGCTGGCGTCCATCACCAGGCTCAATCTACCCGCTCCTAAAAGACATGGTCGATGAAGGCGCAATTCGACAGAGAGAGGACGGTCGCTACGAGCTTACAGACAAGGGTAAAGATGAGGGAACGTTTCCCTTCGGCTTCCCATTCTCCCAGCGACCAAACTCCGTGGACTCCATGGTTAGCGAGATGAAGGATTTCGTCTCATACTTCGAAGATCTGGCAAAATCTAACGCTTCAAAAATTGCCGAATACAGAGACAAGCTGAAAGACGTTGCGGAAAGGTTGACGCGTCTCTTCGAAGAGAACTAGTCTCGTACTAGCCGCGTTAGAGTTCTTTTGTCGATAACTTCTCCATTTTTCGTGTAACTATTCTATAGACACACTTACTGGGTCCCCATGCTGGACGATCCAAGACCGGCCGCTATGCATATTATCCGTGGCCGACCTGATTTGCTGATGGAGGAAGAACGCGAGTATTCATAGATCTCGCCTGAACTTTGAAGGCTGTAGTCCTCGCCGGAGGAGAAGGAACACGTCTACGTCCTCTAACATTCACACGACCCAAGCCGATGCTTCCTTTGGGTCCAAACCCGATAATCCATTATGTGCTATCACATCTGTCCCAGAATGGTTTCAAGGATCTCATCATAATCCCAGGATACCTGAAAGATCAGATAATGGGGTATGTCGGCGATGGCTCCCATTTCGGTGTCCGAGTGACATACGTTGTCGAGCCTGAGGGAGTCACGTTTGGAACAGCTGGAAGCCTGAAGCTGGCCGCTCATCTACTAGACGAGACTTTTCTCGTCGTCCAAGCTGATGTTGTCAGCGAAATATCCCTGATGGATATGGCAAGGTTCCATTCTGATAGGCATGGCGAAGTGTGTATTGCACTCACCAACGTGGAGGATCCATCTGCCTATGGAGTCGCGATTGTAAACGAGGAGAATGAGATCACAAGGTTTGTAGAGAAACCGGCGCCAGGTACCGTTCCAAGCAATCTGGTCAGCACAGGCTTCTACATCCTCGAGCCGGAAGTCCTCGACTATGTCGAGAATGAAAAGTGGGATTTCGCGAAAGACCTGTTTCCCTACCTAATGAGGCTCGGCCACCATCTCTTCGGATACACGTCAGACTCTTTCTGGGTAGATGTTGGCGAACTGAAGGGCTACCTGAAGGGAATAAACTGGGTCCTTCGAAATCTCGTCACTGACCCACCTAGAGATGCAAAGCTGATTGGAAGCCCGAGCGAGCCAGTGTTTGCCAGAGGAGCCGTCAAGATTGGCCGAGGCTCCCACATGCTGGGTCCCGCATGGATCGATAACGAGACGTCGCTAGGGGAGAATGTGCACATTAGGCCCGGAACAGTCTTGAAAGAAAACTCCCGTCTAATGTCAGGGACTAGCTTCGAGACTGGAGTCGCTTTCGAAAACACCATCTTCGGTCGAAACTGCTCCATAAGATCAACAATAATCGGTGAGAGAGCTGTTATTGGCAATGATGTCTCCATAGACAGGGCAATTATCGGCCAAGGCTGCAACATTGGAGACGGAGCCAAGATCCTTCCCGGGAGCAAGCTCTGGCCCAATACGAGAGTCGAAGAGGGCGAAACAGTCGATGGCATCCTTGCAGTCCCACGCGACAAGTCATTCTACTTTGACACGGGTCTTGGGCAATACTCGGGCATACTCGCAACCTCGATCGAAGAATTTCTTGACGCTCTCAAGATAGTTCCTCTAGAGTCTTTGGAATATCATATTGGACGCAGAGATCTTGAAAAGTGGACCAAGGATGTGCTGGGTTCGATCCAGCTTGCAGACAACATTAGGACGGTTAGAAGATCCCAGCTCATGGGAGAGGATCTGAGGCTTCAACTAGTCGAGGCTGTTAAAGAATGGGCGGATAGAGTCTCATCCCATGAATCTCCATCGGACCCTCAGAAACAGGTTGACCCGCCGCTAACCACCATCTAGCAGAGACTCGGCTATCGAAATTATCGCGTTGCCCAATTGCCTGGTGGGTATTGATACGACTACTGGGGTTGAGACTTTGGCGCTAGTCTCTCTTTGCCTACTGCGAGAATGAAGAGAACGATTCCAATAGCGAACAGTTGTAGGCTGATCGCCATTGACACGACCGGATTGAATCCGGCCTTCCAGATCTCATAGTTGAGATATGCTGGAAGAATCATCAGAGCTGCGGCCACTATGACTGCGACTCCACGGAGTATCTTGACGAGATCCGAGTCTCCAACGCGAATAGCGCTCATTACGACGATGCCCGTGACTAAGCGTTCAGGCATCTTTCCCATATATGAACGCTTATTCTTTCACCGTGACCTTTCGAGCGATCGTAACGTAAGCCGTGTGCCCAATCATCCGTGATTCGGGTCGCACCTTGCCCGTCTCGGTCTTGAACTCCCGCATCAACAACTCAACTGCCTCAAGAACAAGGAATCCACATTCCCTCAACGCTTCAGCGAGTTTCTCGAGCTGGTTAACGGTAGGCGTAAAGCCCGCAAGCATTCCCCCGCCCGCTAAAGCATCCCATGCAGGGGCCACCATCTTCCAAGGATCACCTAGATCGATTACAGCGGCATCCGCGTTCAGTTCCAAGAATCCCTGCGATGGATCGATGTTTCGAAAAGTGACCAGACTTGACAGACCAGTCTTTTCCACGTTCTTCTTCGCCGATCTCAAGAACTCTTCCCGATTCTCGTAAGTGTACACGCGGCCATTCGGTGCGACAGCCTGAGCCAAGGCCCCGGTTAGAGCACCACTACCTGTGCCTACCTCAACGACGGTGTCACGATCCTTCAACCCAAGCTGGTAGATCGCATACCCGATGTCCTTGGGATACATTATCTGGGTCGGCCGGTCGAACGAGTTCACGAGCTCCAAGAGCCGGGGCTTGAACACGGCAAGCGACTGTCCCAAGCTAGTCCTGACGAAGACCCCATACTCCAGCCCGACAAGATCCTTGAGATCAAGATACCCACGATGCGTATGGAATCGTCCCTCTCCCGCCCGAGCAACCCAGCTACGGCGAGCATCCTGGTAGAGGAAAACTAGATCACCTTCCTGAATTGAACTTGTCAAATTAAGATTCCCCAGAGGGGCTCGTGAAGTTTAAGCGTTCCACCCAAACTAGCTCTTCGATACAGTCCCGCGCAACTGATTCCGAAGACTGTTGTTGTTTGTCTATCCTTTGAGGGCTTTGAAGACTGCTTCAGCCTTCGAGGTGCTGACCAGCTTCACTGTGATAGGGTTCTGCGAATCATTTATTCGGATTCGAAGCACCGCAATACCCACTCTCCACCAAGCCACAACCAGTGACCCGGCAAAGACAACGAGTCCCGCCAACATCGCAACATCGTAGGGAAACACCGGCAGAGGTAGCATTCTCGTCCCTGGAAACCACCAGATGAGAAAGCTAGCGATCGCGCCGAGAACTGCGAAAGTCAACGGTGGGAGGAGACTCTTTGTAATCAATTCTAGAGTGTTGATGCTTGCGGTCGGCACGTTCATGAACTTCTCTCCCGTCGCAAACCTCTTGCCAACTAGAAGACGAGTATCCGTGACGTATACCTGATAGTTGACCCCCGCGCAGTGTGCGAGAACGTTCTCTGGGCCAACCAAGCGTTGAAGGTTGGACAAGTCTTCCGGAGAAGAATCGACAATTTTCCGTTTTACCATGCTGTAACCCGAGCCTCGAACCTATGCGACAAGTCCAGAATTCTGAAAGATCTGACACATATGCTGTCTAGATGTGAGAGTCAACGCGAGGTGAGCTGCGGTTTCAGACGCCTCTCAAACACCCGGCCATTCGGCTTCTCCTCCGTAAAAATCTGGCCCTGAAACCGCGAAACTCGTACATCCGCGGTAAGCCAAGCATCTGGAGGAAGATTGGCCTTCAAACAACACTGAGAAAGGAACTCTTCACTATCAAAACCTTCGTCAACAGCCACCTGAGGCAATAGCAACCCGTGGCTACCCTTACCTTCAACCATCAAACCGTCTCTCCCCACCAGAATATTCTCTCTCAAATCAAGAGGGTTCTTCACCCAGATGGGCTCCATGATGGAGAGCACGGTCGCCTCCAACACGATCCTTTTCTGCAGCTCTTCTAGACTCACAGGTTCAAAGCGGAAGTCGGTCGTCGCTGCCTCTACTGCAGCAATCCTAACTTGTTCTAGTAAAGATTGAGTTGGAAAGGGAATCCCAATACATCCCCGCAGATTACCACCACTGAGGTGGTCGAGGAGCGTTACGAATACTCCTCTTTCTTCTTGCAAGATAGGACTAGAATGAGCCATCGACTGGAGTTCTTTTCCTGACAGATGAGTTTCAACAGCGGCTCTTGCGGTCTTCACCAATACTGCACCTTCTTCTGCCGTTAGCATTTCAGTTCCTTCTCTTCTAGAGACGTTCTCTTTCGGGCCTCTTCTAGTGTATGACGTATCTGTTTCCAGTGGCTTCCCACCCAGTACGTCTTCCCACACTCAGCATTGCTACACCTCCAGAATCGATCGTAGAGTTCGATGCTTTTGGCCGGAACGACACTTGAAGCTTCTTTCTTAGAAATCTCGTGAAGCTCCCCGCCGCATTCAGGGCATCTTGTAGCGGCCATGTCGATATCAAGGGAGATGCCCAGAGTTCTCGCTAACTGTCCCAGCCGGGCTTCCTCGGTATCGCCAAGAACCAGCACTGAATGAATACGCTTTGCGAGAGCTCGATTGTAGAGCTCTTCATCACGCGTCAACAGGACAGTGTCCGGTGTCTGGGAGTTTCGCAAGAGAATGCTGTCCTCAGCTTTCGAATCATATTCTGTCACATATCCTAGCATTCTGAGCCAACGCGCTAGGCCTCCAAGCATTCCGTCAACTACAAACCTCAACCCGAAAACCCACTATGCAACACAGAGCCAGAGCCTTCTCTGGTGACGATCTCTCCCTCCCGGTAGACGACCTTACCGCCAACGATCGTAGAATGAACTGCGCCCTGCGTCTTGAACTCGTCAAAGGGCGAAAACTTCGCCTTCGAAAAGAACCTACTCGAATCTATCTTAGATTTCTTCTTCAGGTCAACCAAGACAACATCGCCATCGGCTCCCTTCTGAAGCTTGGCCTTGGACTTGAAACCGAAAATCCTTGCTGGATTCTCACTGAGAAGTTTCACCAGAAGCGAGATACTCATCTGTTGTCTGTTGACAAGTGTCAGCATCAATGGCAACGTCGTTTCCAATCCTGGGACCCCAGGCGGGCTTCTGCTGGCGGATTGATTCTTCTCCTTGATGGTGTGTGGGGCGTGATCACTCGCGATGACGCTAGAGAGACCAGCAAGTGTGGATTTCAGCAAGCTCCGTCTTGTTTCTTCAGATCTCAACGGGGGAACCATCCATGCTCTCCAGCCAAGACTGGACAAGAGCTGCTTGGAGAGGAGGAGATGGTGAGGCGTGACCTCACTAGTCGATTTCGTAGACGCATTAATCTTCATGAGGCTAGAGCGGAGAGTTAGATGGCAGTAGTGGACGTTGCAACCAGCCTTCTTCTGAATTCTCAATAGTCTGTCGACAGCGCGAGTTTCGAAGATTGGCGGCCGAGCCTCTGCTGCTTCTTCGAAGCCTTCTCCCTGGCTAGTGTTTTTTGGAGCGTCAACATCTTCTGCATGAACTGTTACCGGCATCCCAGCGTCCCCCGCGGCGCGCATCATTTTCTGTATCGCCTGATCATTCTCGACATCGAAGGGCACGATAGGTTTCGGCATGTAGAGCTTGAGCGAGAATGCTCCCGCACCTGCTAAGGATTCTACGTCGTGAGAATCAGATACTGCGGCCGCATGAAAACCAACATTGACGTGCGTCTTCTGAGCTGCCACTTTCTGTTTCTCAATCACACGTCTAGCTGAATCGGTTGGGGGAACAGTGTTAGGCATGTCAAGCACCGTCGTGAATCCTCCGGCCGCGGCTGCAGCTGTTCCAGTTGCAAAATCCTCCTTGTATGCGAGTTCCATGTCCCTGAGATGGACGTGAACGTCTATGAATCCGGGCAGAGCCTTGAATCCTGCGGCATCAATCGTCTCTACGCCAGTGTCGATAATACTGCGAGCTATTCGGTTGATCCGCCCTTCTTGGATGAAGATAGAGCCTCTGGCGAAGCCTTTTCCATTCCAGATGTCGGCGTCTTTGACCAGAATATTCCGGTCTTCCAGGTCTACTGCGGGATCAGATCTCTTCTTCGACCGGGCCAAGTTCCTTTGCGCAATCCTGACACAGGAAAACTCCATCCTTCTGCACCAACGCTTCCGACCAAGTCTCACACTCGTCACAATATCCTTGCAGACGGGAAGAGCTGGTTCGTGGGATCCTTCCCAGCCCAGCTTGACTCTTCTCAGAGGCGAGATCGATTATTGCGGGAGTGACTTCTAGAATGTCTTTCATCGTCAAAATTCCCATAAGTTTTCCATTCTCTATCACGGCCAGCCTTCGGATCTTCCGCTGATTCATCAGTTTCGCAGCATCCGTAATACTGGCTCCCGCCTTGACCGTGACAACTGGTTTCGACATAGCCTCACCAACAGTAACCTTCGAAGGCAAGAGATTCTTGGCCGCGATTCTCTGGACAATGTCCCTTTCCGTAATTATCCCAATAGTCTCTCCCTTCTTGCCTGAGACAAGCACGCACCCGATATTGTGTTTGGCCATCAGCTTCGCCGCATCGGCCGCGGTGTCTGACTCTTTCGCGGTAATGACAGACCTTGTCATGATGTCTCGTACGATAACAGATTCAGGCTCGGTCTCATGCACCGACAAGGCAGAACGGCCAGGGAGACTCGGCTTCTATAAAATCTTCATGTGAACTTCGCACGTTTTTTCCGGCAAAACGTTATCAGCACGATTGAAGCCGGCCTCTTTCGAGCCTTGTCGAGCGCGGGGTCGAACCTAGCTGTTCAGACTGCCAAGGAAGTCCACATCGGCCGTCTGCCCCCAGCCTCGCTCGTCTACTGGCTGCGGCTCGGCTTTGGTGTCTTAGCCGGTGTCATCTACAACCTTGCGGGATTCGGCTCGTTGGGAGTAGGACTCGGCACGCTGAGCATGATTACCGTGGGAATAGGAGTCTATTCCGTCTCAGTCTTTCTAGTGAAGAACCTTCTCGGATACGGACCTGAGGTATTGAAGGGTCCAAATAAGCACCTGACTATTGGAATGGGATCCTACATTATCTGGATGATCTTTACGACGATTCTACTGTATACTGTTCTAGACCCGCATCCTTCTTAGCAGGTTCCTTCTTCTCCACGGTCGCTGGGGGAATCGCGTCGCTAGCCTGTTGTGGGCTCTTCATCGAGGACAGAAGCGTGACGTAATCTTCTAACGCTTTGAAATATCCTCGGTCGTATTCTCCGTGAATCTCGTTAGCTGCAAACTCTCCGAACTCTTTCCGAATCTGGTTGATCGATTCCTCGCCGCGGTTTCCCAGCACTTTGGGCAGGTAGATGTACTTGTCATCGTTGGTCCGGTACGTCAATAGCAAGCCCTCTAGAGCTTTGACGTATCCCTTGTACCAAGCAGCGTTCTCCGCTTTCTGTCGGATACTATCAAGCTCCTTCTCCGCATCCGTCCATGCTCGCGCTTCTACATTCTGGAAGAACCGGTTGACTGATTCTGCGGGAATTGTGTTGTCTGATTTTACCGACGACGCTTGACCTCGTCCTCCTCCGACACGTCGAGTATGCCTGTCTCGGTGACCTTGAATATTCTTTCACCCTCGGGAAGGTAGGGGCTGGAGACGAGACGCGCAATCCTAATTGGACCACTGGCAGCGCGGCGTAGAAAGACCCGAGTGTGGCTTGTGTGGGCCACTATGTGACCGCCAACAGCGTCAACCGAATTGGCGAAAAACTGGTCAGGCTTCGACATAACCTGGTTAGTCACAACCGCCACGGCGTTGAATCCCCTCGCGAGCCGTATCAGTCTGTGCATATGATTGTTCAACCGTTGCTGTCGTTCTGCCAGCATCTCTCTTCCCAAGTACTCGCTTCTGAAATGAGACGTTAGCGAGTCGATGATTATCACTCGTATGTTATTGTTTTTGATTATCTGATCCGCCTTCTCCAAGAGAAGGACCTGGTGATCCGAATTGTAGGCCTCTGAGTAGATTATTCGCTGTGCAACATCTGTTGCCTCCAGACCTGCGGACTTTGCCATCCGGACGATCCACTCTGGACGAAAAGTCTGTTCCGTGTCCAGATACAAGGCGCCACCATCTAGACCGCCCTTGTCTACTGGAAGCTGAACGTTGACCGCTAGTTGATGGCAGAGGATAGATTTGCCGACTCCATACTCGCCGTATACTTCCGTGATCGTCTGGGTCTCTAGTCCGCCGCCGATCAGTTCGTCGAAGGATTTGCTGCCGGTTGTGAGCCGTAGAACGTTGGCCTTCATCCTCATCAGCTCGTCAGCTCTGATGAACGATAATGAGATGCTGTCTCGGGCCACACCGATGATCTTGGCGGCCTGTTTCTCGCCGATCCCAGCAGGGACGAGTTCTCGGACGGTGGCGGTAGCTAAGCTCTCGACTGTGTGGAAGCCGAGCTCTTTCAGCTTGTCAGCAGTTGATGGACCTACGCCCGGGAGGTCTTCTACAACTTCGTATTTCCGGGCGGTTTCTTGAGTCACCATGGCTCACTTGGAGAGCTAGACTGTTTTCTCTCTGTGCCATATTTTAATGTGCGAAAAGATGAGTCGTCTCTGATTTAGCCCATAGATTGATGCGAAGATAATCCCTGTCACTGGTCAATGTACCGCGTTTCAGGTTTCACTGGTTACAGCACGCTTATGGTGATTGCGGAGACGGCAATCTTGCGTTGAGGATTATTGGGGGTTGAGGAGGAGGCCCAACCCAAGAAGAGTGGAAGTAGAAGGAACATCGAAACTTTGTTGGGCTGGCATGGAGAAGACTCCGCGGGGAGCAACCTATACCAGACAACACTCCTCACGTCCATCCTCGAATACGGAATCATCCTATTCTTCGGCCTCTGGCTAGTCACGGAATACTTCTACAACATCTACGAACAACAATACTTCGGATCCTTCAACCCAGTATTCCTAGTGGTCGTCCTAATGATCGCATCAGCCTACGGTTTCACCCGGCTCATCTCAACCATCCGGACCGTACTGAAACCTCCAAAGAAAACCAGCAAACCCGAGGATGATTACTAGTGGTCAGAATACGAATCGGAACCACCATCTCTCTCCTCGTCAACCTATTCCTCACCTTCTGGCTGGTTAACCAGTATCTGAACGACGTCTACTTCCAGAACTACGTCAACACGTCCATCGGACCCTATTCACCCTTCATAGTTCTCACAATAGGGCTCGGCGGAGGATCCGGTTTCGGGTACGTGCTGCTCAAGAGAAGGCATGGTGACCAAGGCCTCGTCGGAAAGATACAGAAATCGAAATCCTTCAAACCGGGATCACTACTCTCAACAGGCACGCCGACAGCCTCGCCCTCCAGACAGATCCTCCCCACAGGCGCTCCGCCTTCCGCAGGGTCAAAGCACACAGTCTACGCAGTACCACCATTACCAAAGAGCTCAACCCCGAGCAGTCCAAGAGCCAGCCCGAGCATGACCTGGTCAACAAGTGCCAAGTCCTCTACCGATGTGTTCCCGGCCCAGAAACAGGACGCGGTGGGCAAGAGCGCCTCCGCGGTATTACAGACGTTGAGAGCTGAAGCAGCTAAACCAACTTCCTCACCGTTCCAACCTGTGCCCCAGAATCAGCCCAGCTCGACTATGCGCCCACCAATCGACCAGCCGCCTAGACCCGGGCCAACACCACCTTGGAATCCTTCTCCATCGACGATGGACGACCGGAGGTCAGAGCCTGGTCCAGTCTTTCAGAAGCCGGGTCTTGATACATCGACGAGACAAGGTACTCCGTTCCCGTCTGCCCCAAGTCAACCTCAAAGTTCACAGTCCTCGGCAGTCCCGTCAAAATGGGCCCCTCCAGACCGGCCAGGAATCCCGCCGTCTTCCGAAACTTCTGGAGTAAGAGCTATCCCGCCGCTCCCGACCAAATGGACCCCACAATCGGGATCCACTAATACACCGGGCTCACCCCCACCGCAAGGAATTCCTCGACCGGGCCCCATGCCCATGAGACCCCCGATGCCACCGACACAGGGAGGACCCCGCTCATTCGTCATACAAGGACCCGGAAGACCAGGAGAGCAACGACCCATGGCACCGCCAAGACCGTTCGGCGCCGGTCCACCTCGACCCCCACCCGGGATGGGACCCCAACCTGGACCCGGCCAATCTGGACCCCGACCACAGGGTCCTCTGGGCGGACCGATGCCAATGCCCCAGCCTTGGAAGCCCCCTACGCAAACTCCGGACAAGGAGTCACCAGACTCGTCAGCGAAATCCGAATCATTCGGTGATCTGTCCTCGACAAGGCCCGGGACGGAATCGAAGAACCCTCCAGCGGCTGGCGGCGGTGGAGAGATGGACTGGGACACAGCCTTGGACACGATATTGAAGACTCTGCGGAAAGACCGAGGAGTTGGAGAGGCAAAGTAGGGACTTTGACCCATCCGAGCCAGTTACACCAAGTCTTAGGCTCTTGGGAAGCAGAGCGCTACTTGTTACTCCGAACAAGGAGAGAAGAATAGGTTGAGGAGACTCCTTATCAAACTCGTAGCCATAGAGACCGCGCTAGTAGGCTGGCTCTCATACTGGCTGTTCTTAGTCTACGCCAACAACCCCTCTGTCGCCGAACAATTATCTAATAGTCTCCAGAGATTCCCACAGCTATCCTTCAGCACCATCGACATCGCAGTTATGGTGATAATCGCAACGCTCGCCATAACACTCGCCTTCAAGTTCCAGAGAGGCCTACGACCAGGCATTCGCCTGGAAAGAGCATTACAGATGTTGGAGAATCTGATGAAACGCAACCTGGTATTAGAGGCACAGGTGGCCGAACTCAAAATAGAAAAGGTTCACCCAAGCCCCGTCATCACGAGCACTACGCCCGTCACTCCTAGTCCTAGCGAACCTAGGCCGGGATCATGGGAGAAAGCGTTTCGAACACCGCTAGAAGCAGGCCCGCCAATGAGCGCGAGATCAACTGCGATGAGCCGCGAGGACACCCCCTTCGGGCGTGAGACTGGAGTCCCACCACCGAGAATTGAACCTGTACCATCGACAAGCTCACCCGCTTTCGCGAAACCAACAATCATGATCACTGAGAAAAGCGTCGAAAAGTCATCTCCCCCGACGATCATTTCCCAGAGAACCTTCGATAGACCAACGCAGACTCCACCACCAGGCCAGAGCGCTTCGAGCTGGGAAGATAGTCCCAAGTTCATAGGGGAATTTAAGGGAATACTTACGCCATCATCTCCCCCAAGGAGGGCGCCAGCAGTCTCTGATTCTGGCGGACTGAAACAGCCCTACATCCCAGCACCGGCGCCGAAAATCGTCCCGCCTAGTGTCATAGTTGGACCAATGACCACTTCTGCACAACCCAAGATTCTTCCCCGACCCCTTCGCCCAACAACCTCGCCTAGGAGCTCAGCCCCAAGCACCGTCTCCCGACCCAGCTCTGAAGTCACCAAACCCCGGGTAGACACTTCTCCGATAGTTGCAAGTCCGGTCAAACCATCAGCCTCCGAGGATACGGCGACGACTCAGGAGAGACCCGAGAAGCTTGAGTCCAAGGCGGACGACAAGAACACAGACACAACAGGCAGCAGGGACAATGCAAAGCCTACTGATGCCGCGAAGAAGAAGTTTCCGTACGAAGAAAACTGAAGAGATCTGCGCCCAGTGTGAAAAGGCATCTATTGAGGATTAGACGTTTCGGGTATTTCTCCGAGCCATCCCTTCAATGCCTTCTGGTCGGACTTCACGCGTTTCTGCAACGTTTCCAGGCTCTTCTGTAGGGTCAGCGGTTTGAACTCGATCTTCATCTTCTCTACCGTCGGTAGAACGCCCTTGGCAAGAGACGGTGCGACTATGATGGGTCGAAGCTTCTTGCCCTCTGTCGGTGAAAGGTACTTCAGATATTCGACAAGTTGCTTAACTGCAGCCGCTCCAGCCGGACCCTTCTTGATCTCAATAACCACTGTATTTCCCTGAGAGTCGATTCCGTAAACGTCGACGAATCCGGGCGCAACTTTCTTCTCGAAATCTATCACTCGAAGCCCTTGCTCGATCAGATCTGGTTCGGCGAGTATGGCCTTCTGCATTTCCTCCTCGCTTGAGTGGAGGATAAACTGGGCATCGTCCCTCAAACGGAACGCGCTCAGAAACTCAATCCTGTCCATTTCGATAGTCAGTGTCTCCAAGGGACTCGGACGAACAGCCTTTACGACCAGACGCCCCCTCTCGATTCGGGTCTGAAACACGCACCCGGATGGCTGCCAGTTAACGGGCTGGTAGTCCCTGCCTCTGTGGACCAGCACGCAACCATCACCCTTCAAAATAACGAGCCGCTCACCCTCCCCCATGTCGCTGCCTGTCCGGCCAGAATAGCTGACAGTACAGTTCGCAACCATTGCCACCATCATCCTAGCTTCGAGAGCCTTCACTAGCTCCGAACGAGCCTCATCTAGCTTAGGAGAGACCAAGACCGGCACTCAGGTCACGCCAGAAAGATTCAACTCTCCATCCGCAATATATCAGCATGATTTGGAAAAGGACGACAGACAAGTCGCAGAATGGTACAACACACTCTCCGGCTCATACGAGGAACTCTACGGCGAAGAACAATCCCGCAAATACGAAACAGTCCTAGGATTCCTTGGAAATAGACACTTCCGAGTTCTCATCGACCTTGGGTGCGGAACCGGCACCTTCCTCGAAAAGGCGAGCGAGATGTACGATTATGCGATAGGCATCGACTTGTCTGCAAAGATGCTGCGAATCGCGAGGAAGAGAAAGACCGCTAATACCGACTACGTGTTAGCAAGCTCATCCTCGCTGCCGCTGAAGAACTCTTCATCAGACTGCATAGTCTCTATCTCCACTGCGAAGGCAGGGTCGAATCTTTCAGGTTTCATCGCTGATCTTAAGAGAATTAGCCGCGAAGACTCGCTACTAGCGTTTACTCTCTTCCAGCAGCCCGGACTGCCAAATCCTGAATCTCTGCCGAAACCCGCGCGATCAACGACCATTTCTGACCGGGAGACCCTCTATTTTCTCCGTCTAGCTAGCTGTCTAGAATGACTGCTGAAACCGGGTCTGGCTTCGTGGACTTTAAGAACTAGACCCGCCCCTCTAGCTTTGACAAGAATGCCAGGATGCTCTCACCAATGGCGCGGAAGAGGACAGATGGCTCGATGCATAAGATGCGGAAAGCTGAAAACCGATTTCAGGAAGGAACAGCACAACCAGAAGATGCTGGCGAGAGAAGACTCAGAGAGCTAACGAGACTGAGAGTCCAAGATCCGAACCCCGTGGTCTGACAAAGAGTTTTTATGGTCTCAGCCGAACAGCCGCGATAAGGCTGCTACTTGGAACCATCGAGAAAGCCACTGAACCTTCTCATCCGCAAGATGAACGGCGACGTTGCAGTGAAGCTGAAGAACGATACGGAATACCGGGGCAAGATGATCGACTGCGACAGCCACATGAACATCATCCTCGATGGAGCGAGAGAGTATCGTGGCGGAGACCCGGCCACGAACTATGGAAGCCTGATAGTTAGAGGCAGCAACGTACTCTACATCTGCGTGAGCCAGCCAACAACCTAGCCGAGTCTCAGCTGCCCTGCGAGCCGTCAGGTCAAAACAGGGTTGAGGAAAGCGCCCTTTTCAGATACAGAGACACGGGTCGGGCAATAATACCACCCGCTGCAACCTGAACAATATCGAAGGGAACTTCCACAAGGCCGCCAATCAACCCTGGGTTCAGTGTGGAATTCGCGCCGACGATCAGACCGATGAATTCGGCGTTTGTGATGAAATATCCGCCGACCATGATCAAACTTGCCAGTAGCCATGAAAGCTTCAGACGCGACCCAGAAGTGCGCTGATAGACCAACCCCGCTATTGTCCCTTCAAGACCTTTGATCACTAGAGTGAAAGGCCAATAGGGAGCACCTCCAACCAATGCGTCTGAAAGCGAAGAGCCTACTCCACCTGCAAAACCCCCCACCAAAGGGCCAAAAGTCCAAGCCGCGATGAAGATGATTATGTCACCAGCATCAAATCTTTGACCTGGAACGACCGAGATGGGAACCCAAGCAAATTGTGTGATCACGAAGACAAGGGCGGTAAACATTGCCATCAGAGAAATGGTTAGGACCGGTGTATGCCTTCCTTTCGGAGCCCTCGTACCACTATCTAGATTGGACGTTGACAACGCTGCCTATTTCCTGGCGTTCGCGAGAACTGCGTGGGTCTTCAATTGTCGACTTTTCGAATTGAGTCCAGCCTGCACTAACCCTGTGTAGGGTGGCGACGGTCGTCCCGGTCGTGACTTGAATTCTGCGTGGAACTGGGTAGCGAAATGGAACATGTTGCTGGGCAGTTCTAGTATCTCCATTCTCCGGTTGGAGTCGCTCTTTCCTGAGAATCTTAATCCTTTCGAAGTGAGTTGTGGAATGTACTTAGGGTTGACCTCGTAACGGTGCCTATGCCTCTCCCAAGCTCTCGACTTCTGATACAGCGAGTATGCGATACTTCCCGCGTCAATGAAGATTTCATGTGCTCCCAGCCTCATGGTCCCGCCCTTCTCCAATACAGTATTCTGCTCCGGCATCAGGTCAATAACGTAATTTTTCGAGTTCGTGCTTAGCTCTGAGCTAGCCGCATCCATCATTCCCAAGCTCCGGGCATATTCGACGACTGCTAGTTGGAATCCGAAGCAGATTCCTAGGAATGGGATGTTGTGAGTTCGCGCGTATTCTATTGCTTTGATCTTTCCCTCCGAGCCTCTCGACCCAAACCCTCCTGGCACCAAGAGTCCGTCGAACCCGGACAATACTCGGACCCTTGACGGGTCCTTCTCGAAATCGTCAGTCTCGATAAATTCCAAATCGACTTTCGCATTTAGAGTCGCACCTGCGTCACGAAGCGCTTCGTTGACGCTCACGTAGCAGTCGGCTAATTCAGCGTATTTTCCACAGACCGCGATCGTGACCTGGTTTTCGGGTCCAAGATGGGTCTTGATCATCTTCTTCCAAGAGCTCCATTCAGGCTCCCTGCTTGACAACTGGAGCCTACTGACCAAGCAGCCGCCCAGCCCCTGCTCGTCCAAGAGAAGCGGTGATTCGTATATGCTCGCGATGTCCTGGGAGGTGAAGACCGCGGATTCTTCGACGTTGCAGAAGAGCGCGATCTTCTTTCGGGGCTCGGGCCTCAGAGGCACCTTGCTACGCGCCACAATAACATCAGGCTGGACGCCTATGCGCCTAAGCTCTTGAACGCTGTGCTGTGTCGGCTTAGTCTTCTGTTCACCCACAACATCCAGCATCGGGACAAGGGTGACGTGAACATTCATAACGTTCCCGATTCCCTCGTCGAACCGGAACTGCCGCGCCGCCTCAAGATACGGGAGAGATTCAATGTCGCCAACAGTACCGCCTATCTCTACGATCACAACCTCAGCACCCTCACCCGCGATGCTCCGAAGACGATCCTTGATCTCGTCAGTAATGTGTGGGATTATCTGGACACATTTTCCTAGGAAGTCTCCCCTTCTCTCTCTTTCGATGACTGAAGAATAGATCTGTCCGGTGGTAATGTTATGACTCTTCGGAACGTTGATGTCTAGAAATCTTTCATATGTTCCGATGTCCATGTCAGTCTCCCCGCCATCTTCCGTTACGAAGACTTCTCCGTGGATGTACGGGTTCATCGTTCCAGCATCATAGTTGAGGTAGGGGTCAACTTTTGCGGCTGTGACCTTTAGTCCTCGGACTTGTAGAATCTCGCCGATAGAAGCTGCGATGACTCCCTTTCCTATTCCGGACATTACTCCGCCGGTGACGAATATGTACTTCGCCAAAGGGTAACAGAGAGAGGAATAATCACCTGTTCAAAAGACTGACGGCGAAAGAGCACCGCCGACCATGAAACGACTTTTGAGCCGAGATGAGGATGATAGGCCCAGGGCTTGGACAGAATCCTTAGGCACGTTGCACCATGGGCTTCGCTTTTGGAGCAGTCGATCTTCCTTCCGGGAGCTTGAGACCGGCCTTCTGCCAATCGTCCAGGAACCGTTTCAGCCCAATATCGGTTAAGGGATGTTTTACCATCTTGTCCAAGACGTCGGGCGGCATGGTAGCCACATGAGCGCCCAGCTTCGCTGCCTCTACAACGTGTACCGGGTGACGAATGCTCGCCACTAGGACCTGAGTATCAATATTGTAGTTCCGGTAGATCTGCAAGATCTCATCGATAATCTTCATACCCTCATGACCGGCGTCGTCAAGCCGACCTATGAAGGGACTGACATAGTCCGCGCCAGCCTTCGCTGCCAGAAGAGCCTGGTTGGGAGAGAAGACTAGAGTTACGTTCGTCTTGATGCCATCCTTGTGAAGCCTCCTGACGGCCTTGAGCCCTTCCCCGGTCATGGGACACTTGACAACGACGCTAGGTCCCAGCGCAGCAAGATCATGCCCTTCCATGACCATTCCCTCAGACTCCTGACTCACAACTTCGAGGTTCACGGGTCCTTGAACGAGTCTCAGAATATCTGTTACAAGCTCGACGAATTCCCTGTTCTCCTTTGCGATGAGGGTCGGGTTGGTGGTTATCCCATCCAGGACCCCCATGTCGACGAAGGTCTTGATGGACGGTATGTTGGCTGTGTCGAGGAAGATCTTCAATCAAAAATCACCTAGACGCGACCAGTTTCTTTGCGGCTCTAACAATATCTTTCGAAGTAAGACCATACTTTGCCATCAGTTCCTTGTATTCGCCGGACTCTCCGAAAGTGTCTCTAACGCCGACCATCGAGATCGGGACTGGATATGAGCTGGAGACGACTTCTGCAACAGCGCTCCCGAGTCCGCCAATAATGTTCTGCTCTTCAGCAGTGACGATTCCTCCAGTCTTTCTAGCGACACTGACAATGGTGTCCGCGTCTAGAGGCTTGAGAGTGTGTGAGTCTATGATCTCCGCTGAGATTTTTTCCTTGGCCAGGGACTCGCCAGCCTCCAACGCCTCGCTGACCATTACGCCGCAGGCGATGATCGCCAAGTCAGTCCCCTCCCTCAAGACCTTGACTTGCCCCACCTTCAGGTCGGGGCGCGAGGAGTAGACTTCAGGCACGCTGGGTCGACTAAGACGAATGTAGAAGGGCCCAGGAGTCTTCCAGGATTCCTCTATCAAGACCCTTGTCGCGGGAGCGTCAGCGGGTATGACGACTCGCAAGTGTGGGATCGCCCTCATCGCGGCAACATCCTCGACGGTCTGGTGGGAGGCACCGTCAGGCCCCACACTAACGCCTCCATGGGAGGAGACTATCTTGACGTCAAGGTTGGGATAGGCGACTGCGTTCCGGATCTGGTCCAGACATTTCCCCGGGACGAAGGCGGAGTACGTGCTGACGTATGGTATCTTTCCCGCCAGCGCGAGCCCTGCAGCGATTCCGATCATATTGGCCTCGGCGATTCCGACGTTGAAGAATCTGTCAGGGAATCGATCGGCAAAGAGGCTGGTCTTTATGGAGACCGAAGTGTCGGCGCCTAGTACGACTAACTTCGGGTCTTTTGATCCGAGCTCGAGGAGGGCCTCAGCTAGTGCATCCCGCATCGAACTCATCTGGACCAGCATCAGCCCAAACATCCCTTGACTATTGAACCATGGGAGAATTTCTCCGTCGTCATTGTTGCCTCATTGACTCGACGAGCTTCTTCACTGTGTCCTTGTCTGGTGCTTTACCATGATAGGCGGGATCCCACTCCATGAAAGAGACTCCCTTGCCCTTTACCGTGTGTGCTATGATGACGGTAGGCCTGTTCCGCATATTCTCAGCTTTTTCCAGGGCTTCGATTACCTGACGAAGATCGAACCCATCAACCTCCAGAACGTGCCAGTTGAAGGCTTTCCACTTGTAGGCCAGAGGCTCCATCGGCATGATCTGTTCGGTTAGACCATCCTGTTGTATCCCATTTCGATCGATGATGGCCGTAAGATTACCCAGTTTGAATTTCGGGGCTGCCATGGCCGCCTCCCACGTCTCGCCCTCGTCCAGCTCCCCATCTCCCAACAAGGCGTAGACCCGATAGTCTTTCTTGTCGATCTTCCCTGCGAGTGCCATGCCTATCGCAGCTGACAATCCTATTCCTAGAGAGCCTCCTGGGAACTCGACTCCGGGTACCCGGTGGTCCGGATGCCCCTGTAATCTGCTATTCAGCTTCCGCAATGTCTTCAGCTCGCTTACTGGAATGTAGCCTGCCTCTGCGAGCGTAGCGAACAGGACAGGAGCAGCGTGACCTTTGGAGAGGACAAACCTGTCTCGGTCAGGCCACGCTGGCCGCTTGGGATCGTGGCGCATTTTATAGAAGTAGAGTGAGACTAGGATCTCGACGGCTGAGAGGCTTCCTCCGGGATGGCCCGATTTGGCCTCCGCAAGCATTTCTAAAATGTGTGTTCTGATCTTGACTGCTTTCTGCAGGAGCATACCGAAAGGGATCTGCGTCTGTTCCATTACTAGTAGACCGGGACCTGAACTACATGCTCTGCAAGCTCTAGGGTTGTGCTAGCTTGAGATCGAAGATCGTTCAGATCCACTACAACCGTACCGATCTTGTCTGCCTGCTGGGCCGCGGCCAGACCAGCGAGGAGAACAGCTTCCCTGACAGAAGCTCCAGCAGCCATGGACATTGCGAGAACCGCGGTCTGGCAGTCTCGTACACCCACGGCGTTAAATCCTGGCTTCGGGCCTTTGAATGCTGGGAAGCTGGTGATGTTCTTCTTCTCGAAGAGAATCATC
>Ga0209235_1000115_pt1 | contig 35214 bp, 33 predicted proteins | sample GraSoi013_1_20cm_4_FD_185817 | JGI IMG/M metagenome (GOLD analysis project Ga0209235, IMG submission 185817) | Grasslands soil microbial communities from the Angelo Coastal Reserve, California, USA - Sample 09_25_2013_1_20cm (SPAdes) (version 2) | ecosystem: Environmental > Terrestrial > Soil >... | reverse complement strand
CGACAGAAGTAGCGCCCGGCGTGTAGGTGATCTGGCATGTGGCTGTACCGACAGCGGTGCCAGCGGACAAAGCGCAACTCGCAGAGACCGGGTTGAAGGTGCCGGTCGAATTGGTGGTGAAGCTGACAGAGCCCACTGGAGTCGTCGCGCCTGATGTGGATGTATCAGTAACTGTCGCTGTGCAAGTGGAAGGCGTACTCACCATTACTGATGGTGGGGCACATTGGATGGTTGTACTCGTGGGATGAGGTGGAGGAGCTGTTGCGACAAGGTTGAACGAGCCATTACTGGTAGAGTGACCTGAATCACCGCTATACGTGCCGGTTATCAGGTGATGACCGACCGCCGTCGAGCCGGGTGTATAACTGACGGAGCATGAGGCGGTACCCGCGGTCGCACCCGCGGACAGAGTACAACTGGCGGATGTTGGGCTGAACGTGCCTGTACTGTTCGTGGTGAAACTAACAGTACCGGAAGGAGTGGTGGGACTCGACGATGTGTCAGTCACCGTGGCCGCACAGCTGGAAGTAGAGCCTGTAGTGACGGAGACGGGCAGGCAAGTGACACTCGTTGTCGTAGTGTGGGGTGGAGCTGGTGTTGAGGCGAGGAGGAAGGTTCCCTGGCTGGAGGAATGCGTCGAGTCTCCGCCGTAAGAACCGGTAAGAAGATGATGACCGATTACTGCTGGCGTGTAGGAGACTGAACAAGATGCCGTTCCAGCAATCGTTCCTGCTGCTAGAGTACAGCTCGCAGAAAACGGAGTGAAGGTTCCAGTAGAATTGGTTGCAAGGATCACGCTTCCGCTCGGGGTGGTGGGCGTCGTGAAGTGGTCGGTGACTGTCGCCGTACATGAACTGGCCGCGTTGACGGTCACTGATCCAGGCGAACAGGAGAGCAATGTGGTTGTCGTGTGAGGCGGTGGAGGCGTTACTGGAATAGTGAACGTGCCCTGGCTAGCCGAGTGCGTCGAGTCTCCACCATATGAGCCGGTTATGAGATGATGACCCGTAACCGTTGGAGTATAGCTTAGCGAGCAAGTGGCAGTCCCAGCGGTTGTACCTGCTGCCAGCGTGCAACTCGCAGAGGTCGGATTGAACGTGCCTGTGGAGTTGGTTGTGAAGCTGACAGAGCCGGAGGGAGTGGTCGGACCGGCGGCAGTGTCAGTGACTGTAGCAGTACAACTCGTAGCCTGGTTAACGACCACAGGTGAGGGAGAGCAGCTGACACTTGTGCTTGTGGGGTGTGTGACTGCTGCTTGGGTTACGGTGGCGCCCTGAATATTCTCATTGAGAACGGTTCCAAATGCGTCGTCCACAGCAACACAAACACTTGTTCCAGAGACACTCGTCGCCGCTGCGCAGCCTGGAGCTGAGGGATAAGATAGAGGGCTACTCGGAGTCGAGGCCACCACCTGATACGTTATGGTAAACGCCATACCGGAGCAAGGTGCGATACCGCCACACTCATTACCCCCCGTACTCTCAATCGTAGTAACCTCGACAACACCAGGACCGTTAGCCTCTCCAACCGTACACGAGCCGGTTGTGGGTGTGCCGTTGATGCAGATAGAGGTCAACGATGGAGTAACGATCAGAGTACCGAGAGCTGCACTAGTAGGATTCACAAACGCGTTGGAAGAGTTGACAAAGATGTCGAAGCCACCCATAGGATCAGAACCCTGAACGAAGACACCGACTGTAAAGGTCGAACCGACTGTGAACGGCCCAAGCGAAGGCGGACTAGCAGGACAACTGGTGGCTGTCGTGGAAGATGTGATACAGACTAGACCAGTAAGTTGTGCGTGAGCGGATGGAACAGACGGCAAGATCGCAAACAGTGTGAAGGCTAGAATTATGGGAAGTATCAGTACCAGACGTTTATTCAAACGAAAACTCAAAGGCAAATACAAACTAGAACCAACTCTCTGCGAGGTAGAGTTTCCCCGGCCAGACGTATTTATCTTTGGCGTAGGATGCTAGTCGCCCGCCGCAATCGATAGCCATCGGCGGATATGAATAGTCTAACCTGGCTATCCAAGGCCATTGAAACTAGATCGTCCGCGATTCTCGTGATAGGAAGCCGAGCGCTCATGGACTATGATGACAGAGTCGCAATCATTCTCATGCAGCTTCTCTGTTGGAATTCTTGGCTGAGCATCATCAAACTGACAAGGTTGTGGATATGCGGAGATAGAATTCTGGTCAGGGTACGATTGGCCGACATTGCTCGAGCCGGCGGTCCATACGGGCAGTCATTAAGACGGGCTTTGCTCGGCGATCCCTCAGACAAATCGATGATTCTGATGAAACGGCTAGTCATACGCTTACGGGCGAGCGAACTGACAGCGGGTTGACGATGTCGCCGCGCTAGATCGAACTGACCCTGAGTTTGTTGAGTTAGTGAGGATTGGTAGTGACAGCTACGTTGACAACTAATGCCCTCTGTAGGCAAGTGTAGGAGGAAGGTCCGCATACCAGTATCTGTCCGGTGTATTGATCTCCTTCGCAACTTGAGTCTTGGTGAGCGGGAGTGCATGATGCAGTAACGACTATGTTGTCTGGTGTGGATCCGCAGCTGGAAAACGATGTTGGAGAGACTGTAATACTGATAATATCTGGCTGGCTCGAGGAAGCTAGCAGAGTGACGGGCGAAACAGACGGGCTACAGGTGAAGGAGTCCGGCGCACTCCCAGAAAAGGAGTGCACCACCGAGAACTTGATGTCGAGAGGACGCACACTCCAAGTGACCGGGAATGAAGCGGTACTAGTGATGGTAGCGGAGGCAAAATAGTAACCAGCTCCCAACCCGATGCCGACCAATGTGATCAGAACAGAGGCAGGAAGTAGAGTTCGCAGACGGTTAATGGATCCCATACGAGACAGCTACTCGGCGAATCCAAGAGTTAAGACTTTTCCGCGACGAGAAGCGAGAGCGAACTACAGCGAACCCAGTTATGCTACAGATATACTGGGACCGCCCTCTAAGCGTCAGAACAAGACGACCACCTAGCGTGGTGAGTAGTCAATACCGCAGTAGGTCAAAATCAGTTTGTAGGATATGCTCGATGTCACAACATGCTCGAGCAAACCGGCTCGACGCGTATTGGGATTATCCACTAGTTGTAGGACACGGGCACTTGTGGGTGGTGACGGCTACGGTCACAACCAAGCTCTGCTTTAGACAGGTGTAAGTTGAAGGTCCGCACACTTGGACCGAGCCGGTGTACTCTCCATCGCAAACCGAGGAGATACTAGATGTGCATGATGCGGTAACGACCACGTCGTCCGGCGTGGGCCCGCAGCGAGAGAACGATGATGGAGACACTGTAATTGTAATAATGTCAGGCCTACTCGAGAAAGCCTGCAGGGTGACGGGCGAGACAGATGGACTGCACGTGAAGGAATCCGCCGCGCTCCCAGAGAATGGGCCTGACGCATTGAACTTGATCATGAGAGGATTGATACTCCAAGAGACGGGAAAGTTTGAGCTCTTCGCATACGCGAAGTAGTAGCCAGCTCCCAGGCTAATGATGGCGAGGAGAGCAATCGGAATAATTAAACCTAGGGCACTACCTCGGTGAGACTCTGAACTCATGGTAAACGGACGGCACTTCATCGGTTCGGCATTTAAGAGTTTCCTTCAGATCGGTACCATTGGATAGCTCCATACGATGATAGCTACCTCCTTCTTTCCCCACGCACTGTGGAAAGACCACGACTACTGAGTGTTACGACTCGCACTCTAGGACCAACATAAGTTCGATCAAGTATCGCTTAACCATGAAGTCTTTGCCCGAGAGATCTAACAAAACGCGATCAAATTCCACAAACCTTAAGGGCACTTTCGTCGGAGATTGTCCTCTTCAAGGTGTGCGCGATTGCAGGGAATTGCAAGGCCGGTCGCTGCCGTGTTTGTCGTGGCAGCCCTCATTGTAGGTCTCGGCGCAATCTGGGTTCAACCCTCTTCCGCCTCAGTGAGTTCATGGTCGGCAACCACAAACTATCCAGCAGGCATTGAGTCCCAAAGTTGCGTGGTGAGTTCAGGGTTTGTATACTGCATCGGCGGCGCCACCACCTCTAGCGGCGCCTTTACTCCTACTAACGCTGTCTATTTTGCCCCGTTAACTTCGAGTGGAGTTGGTTCGTGGTCTGCAACTACAAGTTACCCGACAACCATTTTCAGGCATAGTTGCGTCGTTAATTCGGGATTCGCATACTGCATCGCAGGCCAAAGCCCGAGTGGCGTCACTAACGCCACCTATTTTGCAGCCTTGTCCTCCAGCGGAGTCGGTTCATGGTCGGCAAGCACAAAATATCCGAGGGCCGTTTACGGGCAAAGTTGCGCGGTCGATTCGGGCGTCGTGTACTGCATCGGCGGCTATAACAGTTCCACTGGTTCAATTGATGCTGTCTATTTTGCCTCGTTGTCTTCCAGTGGAGTTGGTTCATGGTCGGCCACGACAAACTATTCAACGACAATTCAAGACCAAAGTTGCGTCGCGAGTGCGGGGTTCGTGTACTGTGTTGGCGGCACTGCGGTCCCTTGTTGCCTCTCTAATCCTAATGCGGTCTATTTTGCTCCGTTGTCTTCGACCGGAGTTGGCGTGTGGTCTGCCAGTACAAACTATCCAACGACAGTTTACGGGCAAAGTTGCGCGGTCGATTCGGGCTTTGCGTACTGCATCGGCGGCTTTGCCCAGGTAGCATCTAATGCCGTCTATTTTGCTCCGGTGTCTTCGAGTGGAGTTGACGTCTGGTCGGCCACTACAAGCTATCCAACGACCATTTTCGCGCAAAGCTGTGTGGCTAATTCGGGGTTCGTGTACTGCATCGGAGGGACCTCGACCAGTGGCAACAACTTCACTAACGCTGTCTATTTTGCCCGGTTTGTAACCGAGGGTGTCACCGCAACCACCATAAGCTGTAGTCCTTCATCGATTGCTTACAACCAGCCCAGCCAGTGCACTGCTACGGTAACAGACAGTTCAGCGAGTCCTACCTCTCCAAGTGGCACAGTTACCTTTTCCGTCATTGTCAATACCCAAGGCTACTTCACCCCTTCAAACACGTGCGCACTTCTTTCTAATGGTCCTTCAACCGCAAGCTGTGCCGTTAACGTAACTTGGCCCGCACCACGCCCTGGCTATGGAGGCGCAGAAGGATCACAGCCTGTATCAGCAATCTATAGCGGCGATGCAACTCATCACGCAAGCTCCGGCAACACCACTGTAATAGTGACAAGGCGGTCAACCTCGACCATGGTAAGCTGTTCCAAGATGAAAGGCAATATCATCTGCAATGTCAACGTTACGGATATTTCACCGGCGACGCCGGTCACGCTTACGGGAACTGTAGCGATGAACGGCACAGGTACCGGCACGTTCACCGAATGCAACCTGTCGACCACCGGCTCGACGGCAACCTGCATGGCCAATTACTTCCCGGGCAAGGGCAAGGCAATGATCATAACCATTACGGGAACTTACAGCGGCGACCCTGACCATCTGGGAAGTTCGGGCAGCACGACGATAAAGTCCTCCTAGTACAGGAGGATCTTCCGGAGCACAATCTACAAGAACAGGCCTTCCTCGGCCATCACTTCATCATTGGCCGAGACGACAACTACGTTCAATGTTCCTCGCGGCACGGCCTATATTACCATCCAGCAAATAGTCATCTACTCTACCTCGCTCGTCTACTATGTCCTCTTAGTCCGGGTTCTCGACCTCACTCAGATCGGAGAGATCTCGCTTCTCACAGCGGCTCTAGTTATCTTTACTACGCTCAGCCAGATGTCTCTTCCAGCTGCCGCGACGCGTTTCATGTCGGCCAGTATGGGAATCAAGGATGCCTCTCATGCCGCTGCTGTTGCCAGGACAAGCCTTAGACTGCTGCTAGCAACTGCAGGGCCAGCTCTGTTACTAGCGATATTCGTCTCTCCCTTGGTGGGAATGGCCATCTTCCGAACTTCCGACCCGACAGCTTTGATTGTAACCTTTGCCGGCTCTTTTCTCCTCGACCTCACCGCCCTGCTCGGCGGCTATTTCCTCGGAGTAGGACGCTACGCTGACCTCGCATACCAGAATATTCTATTTTACCCTCTTAGCCGTGGGCTAGGGCTTGTTCTTGCTAGCACGAGACTCGGAGTCCTTGGAATCCCAATCGGGTGGGCTATTGGAGCATCCGCAACGCTCATCCTCTCGCTCTATCTCTGGAAGGGAAAGTTACCCCATCCCGACAGTTTCCCCGTGCGGCGTTTGCTCGTCTTCAGTCTGCCACTCTTTGCCTCTACCATAGTCACGCTTCTCCAAAACTGGGGAGACATTGCCCTCCTACAGGCGATCTTAGGAACATTCAGCACGACTGGAGCATACTATCTGGTCGTTTCCAGTATCTCCTTCCTCTCTATACTTTGGACCCCAGTAGCAGGAGCACTTTTCCCTTCACTCTCCTTTAGCTATACAAACCAGGGACCAGACGCAGTATCATCCAAACTCCGTGTGGCTACAAGACTAGTCAATTTAACAGTCCTTCCTGCAGGCGTCAGTCTCGCGGCCATCGCATCAACCGCGCTAGAGGCAGTCTTTGGCGCCTCATTGGCGAACCAAGCGGTCCCTTTTGCAATACTCGCCTTGACCATAATTTTCTCGGCTCAAAGCCTGCTGCTGATCACAACACTCCAATCTATCGGCAGGACCGCCCATATCCTCGGCATCAGTCTCACCGCGACGTTAATCGACTTGGTTACCGTGGGCCTTGGGGCCGGTTTGCTCGGGACGACAGCTGGAGCCATTGGCAGAGCGTTGCTGGCTGTTACAATGGTGCTGCTTGCTTGGTTTTCGCTACATCGGATTGTACACGCTCCGGTGACCTGGGGTCTCTCGAAGGGGTTGGTCCTAACGGTTCTTACTGCTTTTCCACTCCTGATCGTTGACCAGATTCTGATAAGCAGCTTCTATGTTCTTCCACTCTTCCGTCTTGCCTTGCTGTTAGTAATATTCTTGGGCTGTTTTCTTGTAGTGGCAAGGATGTTCTCTGTGTTCACTGAGGATGACTTCGAACTGCTTGAGAACGCGTTGCCCGCGTTCTCTAGACCATATCTGTCGATTCTCAAGCGTCTGGTGGTCGGTGCGGGTACAAAGAGACACGAGGGCCGAAAACAACCGGAAGTCCGATAGTGGGCATAACGAATCTTCGGCCGGTCAATGCTCGACAAATGGCTCATTTCCTGACTTGCCAACATCCCCGCTGACTTCTGATCAATCGATTAAGAGGTAAAAGGGAGATTGAGAGCTTATTGTGTTCTATCTACAGCTCGTCAAAGATGAGCGTGGGTCCTCCTATCGGTACTGTTATATCTGATGACAGCGAATGGGTTGGTCGGATCAATAGAGCTCGGTATTCTTGCACAAGAAGCCATTGGCTCTGCTTCCAACGATTATCTTAGTTAGCTCTGTTCTGTTCCTTTCATCGCCGTGGCACGTAGTTCAAGCCTCTCCCGGGCTGGGGCTTGTTTGCGCAACAACATCTGGACCAGCTACCAGTTGTCCTGCACATCCACCCAACATTTCCAACATGGCTGTCAACCAGAACCTTACTGTGGGCATCTTCATTCAGGGCTCCGACCCCATGCACAGCTTCGACATTTACGTGAAAGTCGACAACACAATTCTCAATCCCATTAAGGCCACGCTCGGCCCCTTGATCAAATCACCCTCATCCACCCTGATCTGCATCAATGGCATCAGTGTCACGGGGTCTTGTACTCTTGGAACTGTAAATGGCGCTGGTATCGTAGAAGTCTCCACCAACGAAAGCGGGCCAGCTAACGAGTGTGCCAACGCTCCCTGTACTGGGATGGCCTTCAACATAACATACATTGTGAGTACAGCGACAGGTTTCACCTCCATCGACTATCCATCAGTTTCAACGTGCTCCCCTAGTAGCGTTCCGGGTACGACGAGATGCGTCCTTCTAAGAGACAATGCAGGAACACCTGTTGGGGAGAATGTGCAACCCGCAAGCTACGGGACCGCGACCCCTTCCCTTCTGTCTGTAGTCGTAGGGGTTGAAGGCGGCCTTTTCTGGAGCGGCCTATATACCGATGCCTGGACCAATTGGCAATCGCTGTTCGGCGCTAGCCCTTCAAGTCCAAGTCTCTGCGCGTCTGGACCCGGCAGCGTTGAGCTTGTGGTGAGAGGTTACGACAACAATGTCTACCACAAATCCTTCTCCACCGGCACGTGGTCAACAACATGGGACCATAATCCTACTGGTGTCACGATTGACCAGCCGCTTTGCACCGTTCTGGGCGACCAGCTTCACGTAATTGTTCGGGGAGTAACAAGCGGGCTGTGGGACACTACCTTCAACCTGACAAGTAGGACCTGGGCGTCCGGGTGGGTGGGCCTGGGAGCGGACACTCCATCGATGCCCGCCTTAGTGCCTCTTCCAAACGGTGCAATTACGCTTGTGGTCAGGGGCTTTAACAACGGGATCTATTCGTCGTCCTTCACCAACGGTGCTTGGACCAAGCAGTGGACCCTTTTCGACAACCCTGCCAAGGCTGCTACGATCTCAAGTCCTGCAGCCACATTCGACGGCAACTATGTCCACATCGTCGTGAGGGGAACCGATAGCAGCCTCTACGAAAACATTCTCAATTGTTTCGGCTGCTTCAATTGGACTCGCCTGAACGGCTCCTCTCCAATCGCTCCAACCCTAGTCAGCGCAGAGGATGGTACCAGGCATGTTGTGGTCCGAGGCTTCGACAACACGGTGTACGAAAAATCAGCACCCCGAGGGTGTTGTCCACCAAACACGGCATGGGACCCTAATTGGAATAGCGCTAATGGCAGCACCCAGACCGGAATAGCTGCAGTAATGGTCGGATCAACCCTTTCCATAGTCGTCAGCGGATCGACATCAGAATTATGGTACAACAGCCTTACAGGGAATACTTGGTCAGGATGGCTTCTGCTAGGCGGAGCGACGCATCTCGATCCTAGCCTAGTCGTCGTGCCCTAAGATTACGCTACGCATTTTCGACCTCGTTTCGGCTCCAACCTCCTTCCGAGGCCTAGAACAGCGGTAAGAGTCTCATGGAGTACAGACCATGAATATTGTGTATCCTTTCTTGCTCGCATGGTCGTATTGTACGTCAGCCATCCGCGCGAGCTTCATGGGATAAGGAACTTCTCGACGAAGAACCCTTCGAAGGAGATAACCCATAAAGTAGTATGCCAGCAGACTTACCGCCTCCCAGATTCCTCCTGAAGCTGTCGACAATTCTACCCGCAGACCGGCACCCCTGACGATTTCAGAAAGCCTCTCGACACTGTAAGGATGGTTACCCAATAGCCATCGGTCGGGATCTAGTAATGTAAAAAGTGCGACCGCGTTTGGCGCACTCAGAATAATGTGTCCGGTTTTCTTTGAACATCGCTTCAACTCAATTAGTGCACGATTCTGCGTGTTAGCGGGCAGGTACTGTATGACATCGGTGAAGAGTATAGTGTCGAACAGTTCCGACCTCAACGGCAGATGGAAAACTGTCGCAACGATGTCAGGCGAGGCCCTCCAGTCGATATCCAAGTTCACATCGGCCAGCCTAGTTGACTTGGATCCTACCGACAGCGAAAAACCTCTGTGGCTGCTGGCCAGTTGATCTATTACTCGAAGACGGCCCAGCAAACCCAGTTTCCACTCAAGCCATTGCTCTCAGTTTAAACATCCGGCACCTTCGTTTTAGTTTAGGGACGGGATTCTCACTATTCTACTGTGACGCTTTTTGCGAGGTTGCGTGGATAGTCGGGGTCATGCCCTTTGATAACTGACAGGTAATATGCGAGCAATTGCATGGGTACAACATAGACCAGCGGCGTCACGAGAGACGGCAGCGATTCCCCGATTTCGATTACTCGGTCGGAGAGGTTCCTGATCTCCTCGTCTCCTTCCTCGATTATTGAGATGATGTGAGCGCCTCTTGCTTTCATCTCCATGATGTTGCCGATGATGCGTTTGTGGGTCTCGTCTTTTGGCGCAACGAAGATGACTGGGAATTCATCCTGAATGAGCGCGATGAAGCCGTGTTTGCTCTCCCCGGCAGGATAGGCTATCGCAGGCACATAGCTCAGTTCGAGGAGCTTAAGGCGTCCCTCGAGAGCAGTGGGAACGTTGATCCCACGTCCCAAGAAGCAGATGCTTGAAGCCGCATCGCATTCCGCTGCAATCTTTCGAATCTCGTCGACTTTCGTGTTGAGGATGCTCTGTATCAGATCCGGGACCCTGTGGAGTTCCGCCTCTAACTCCGTGATTTCTTTGGCGGACACTTCTCCCTTCTTTCGGCCGACTGTCGCAGCGACCCTTAGCAGAACGGCGATCTGACTGGTGAACGCTTTGGTTGAAGCAACCCCGATTTCCGGACCCGAGTTCTGATCGATATAGACGGTGGAGAGACGCATCAGAGTCGAGCCCAAGACGTTGAGCACGCTGAGAACCGTGGCGCCCTTGGCCTTAGCATCGCGCACTGCATTCAGCGTGTCCATGGTCTCACCGGATTGGCTTATCGCGAGTATGACGCTCTTTGCGGAGACTAAATCGAGAGCTTCTTCTGAAAACTCGCTTGCGATTACAACTCTTGCATCTATTCCAGCGAGTCTGGTAAGGGCAAGGCTTCCGACTAGGCCCGCATGATACGAGGTCCCGCAGGCGACGATAAACACCTTGTCGGCGTCAATAATCTTCTTGGCGAACTCGTCATAATAGCGCTGCTCTGTCCTAAGAGCGTCTCTTAGCGACTGGGCCTGCTCGTGTATCTCTTTCAGCATAAAGTGTCGAAAGCCTTGTTTCTTTGCAGATTCAGGGTCCCAAGATACTGTGATCGGGTCCCTCTTGATGGGAGCGGCATTCTTCAACTTGAGAATCCGGACCCCACTCCGGTTCAGGACAGCCATTTCACCCTCGTCGAGAAGAACTGCCTTTCGTGTAAGCGGAAGGAATGCGGCAAAGTCCGACCCACAGTAGTATTCGCCCTCTCCAACCCCCAGCACAAGGGGGCTTTCTTGGCGGGCGCACAGTATCGTCTCCGGTTGATCCGCGCTCGTGAGAACTATAGCGTAGGCTCCTTCAAGCCGGTTTACGGTCTTTCTGAAGGCGTCTTCCAAGGAAAGTCCCTGCGAGACATATTCCTCGACCATGTGTGGAACAACCTCCGTATCCGTTCTCGACTGGAAGCCATGCCCCTTTGCTTCCAGTTCTTTCTTGATTTCGAGATAGTTCTCGATTATTCCATTATGGACGACCGCTATTCTCGATTTGCAATCAACTAGAGGGTGCGAGTTCTCATAAGCGGGTCTTCCATGAGTCGCCCATCGAGTATGACCAACGCCAACCGATCCGGGAAGATCGTCAAGATTGTATTTTTCATGAACCTCCTCCAGTCGCCCGCTATCCTTCTTGACAGTGAGCTTGTCCTCGTCAACAGTAACTTCTCCGACAGAGTCGTACCCTCTATACTCGAGCCGTTTTAGGGCAGCGTGGATCAACGGGGCGGCTTGAGAACCTTCATGAAGAACGCAGCCGAAAATACCGCACAAGAAAAGTTCCCTTGAACGGTAATAGCCTACTTACTGGTCAGCATTAAGAGTTCCTGTTTCTATATACACTTGCAATAATGACGATTCGTCCCTAATGGGATTATGAGCGGCCGTTTCCCGACGCCTAAGTGAGCCAGCGTGATAACCGCTTGCCGCAGCGATACAGGGATAGCGCTGTTGTTGATTCCAGACGATTTCGGGCTCTAATCTTTTTCTAGAGGCAAGACCCTATTCGTACACATAGTGTCATGAAACCCGCAAAACGCCACCGGTAGGCAGGAGGCATTCCTTTCGAGAATCTTGTTTCTGAACTGGCGTGACGCGGCCAGTCCTGAAGCAGGAGGAGCGGAGACTTTCACTGAAGAGATCGCCAAGAGACTCGTTAAGAATGGACACGAAGTAACAATCTTCGCGTCTCGATTTCCCGGTTCCGAAAGCGAGTCAAACCGTTTCGGTATGCGAATCATCCGGCAGGGCGGAAAATACACCGTTTTTCAGATGGGTAGATCCTATGTTAGGAATCATCTATCCGACTTTGACGTGTTCATAGACGAGATCAAGATTCTGCCGTTTCGGATTAAGGGGATGGCTAAGGGTAAGCGAGTGTTCGCTGTCATACACCAGTTGGGAAGGGAGGTTTGGTACTATGAAACCCCCTTTCCGCTGAGCCTCCTCGGATACTACGTGCTTGAACCATGGCTCCTGAAGTCTTACAGGAAGGTTCCAACTATCGCTGTCTCGGCGTCCACAAAGAAAGACCTCGTGGGGCTGGGTTTTGAGAACGTCAAAATCGTCCATAACGGCATAGGCGTCACTCCGCTCGAAAAAGTCCCTACCAAGGAAAATCATCCCGTCATGATCTACGTGGGAAGACTCGTCAAGTACAAACTACCTGAACACGCTATCAGAGCCTTCAAACACGTTAGGAATACTCTTGGCGATGCGGAATTGTGGGTGGTGGGGGACGGTTATCAGAGAACAGAGTTGGCACGAAGCAGCGGAGACGGGGTGACGTTCTTCGGGCGAGTATCTGAAGAAAAGAAACTGGACCTCCTCAAGAGAGCTCATGTGCTCATGGTTCCCTCCGTGAGAGAAGGGTGGGGAATTTCCGTCATCGAAGCAAATGCGATGGGAACCCCGGCTGTTGGATACAACATTCCCGGACTGAGAGACTCGATTGTAGATGGAAAGACAGGCTTTCTTGCGGAACCGCTCAATCCTTCAGCCTTGGCCGAGCGGGCACTAAGACTTCTCCGCGACAGAAGATTGGCCGAAAGTATGTCACTGAGCGCTCTGAAGTGGTCGACAAGATTTACCTGGGACAGGGCGGCACGCGAATTCGGTGAAGTCATCCAAGGTGGTAACTCGTAACGAAGTCAAGACATGTGAGCGGTTAGTGTTGCCAAGAACAGACCTGAAGAATTCCTTATCGATCGATTTTGAGTCTTGGGTGCACCGAGATGAACTAAAGGGCGCGGAGCGTCGTCGGCTCCTCGACCGAGACTTTACAGTGAAATCGGCTGAAGAAATCCTCGCACTTTTCGATCAACACAATGTAGTGACAACCTTCTTTATCGTAGCCGAGATATTTGATTGGCATCCAGAAATCATCCGAGAGATAAAACGCCGCGGTCACGAAATAGGATACCATACTCATACTCACGCGAGACTACACACTAAGGAGAAACTTGTCGAGGAGCTACATCAGTCTAAGAGATTCATTGATGAGTTTGGCCCAAAGGGCTTCCGAGCAACTAGGATCTTCCTCAAACGAGAATTCTTGCCCATTCTCTCAGACTATGGATTCACTTATGATTCGTCGACATACGCGCCCTTTGGGCTTCGACAGCAGATCGAAGGGGTGCAGGAGATACCGGTCTCAACCTACCGCCTAAAGGGACAGTCCCAACTAGTTTTCCCACGCAATCTGGCCTACACGCTCTCTGTTGGAGAGCTGCCAGTCGGCTCGGGATTCTTCCTAGGCATACTGGGGAGCAGAGTCTCTCACTTCATCGGAAGATTCAATGCGGCTGGTGAACCTGCGGTGATGTTCGTCCATCCATGGCAACTTTATGACTCACCGGCAAGAATATCCCCTAGAAGCGTCGCAATGATCCCATATCAGATAAACCGGTTCAAAGCAGTAGACGAGCTGCTCGCCCAATTCAAATTCACCACCATGTTGGATATCTCAAATGGACGATAAGATCAAAGAATACTGGGACAGGAAGATCCTGGACTGGGAGAAGAATGCGTACGAAGAGTCAACGTCAGGACAGAGCCTTGTCGAGAAGGTTGCTTCCAAGTTCAGAGGCTCACTTCGCGAAAGAATGAACATAGCCCTTGGACTAGTACAACCACACGTGGGCGGACAGACCGTACTTGACCTTGGGTGCGGCAGTGGTACTTTCTGCTTCCGACTCTTGCAAAACGGGGCTGCTAAGACGATAGGATTCGACTTCTCTCCCCACGCGATCAATGTTGCCAGCGAGAGGGCCAAGACGCTCGGCGTTGAGGACAAATGCGACTTCGAGGTCCACGACATTCGTGAAGCCACTCTGCCTCCCGTCGATATCACCACAGGACTGGGACTACTCGATTATCTGAACGGGGATGAGCTTGTCCCGTTTCTGGGAAAGGTTCATTCGAAATATTTCCTATTCACGTTCTCTGAAAAGAAACTCTCAGTCATGAACGCGCTGCATCTAGTATACCTGAAGTCCCAAAAATGTCCTTCCGCATACCATTACGGCGAGGCGGAGATGCGAGGATTCTTAGAAAAGGCTGATCTGAACGATTTCAGGTTCGTCAGAGACCCTAAGATGTCTATCGGGACCATTGTGTGCCACTTACCCGATAGCCCTCTGGCTAACACCAAGATCTGAAGCGCCGCGACCCCTGGGCTTACGGACTCGTCCCGATATGGTCTTCGAGTAAACTGTCAAAGCGGGATTCTTCGCTCATGTGGTCTTCCCGACAGCCCTTGCTTCCAGGTCCTTCTAAAGAGCGACTAGAACAAGAGAGAGACTTGACGTTCCTAGGAAGTAGGGAGCTAGCAAAGCCCAATGCGTTCGCTGGAACAACATTCCCTCCTACGGCAGCAGCAAAAGACGCGAAATAAACAACATGGAAAATCAACAGAAATGGCTTCAGCCTCAACAGTTAGAGGTCGGGTGAAAGAATAGAAGGGACGATTTGCTTTGTGGCAATCCAGTGTTGAAAATCTCCAGGTATAACGTAATAGTCGGGCTGCTGCTTTTCGCTGTGGTGGTAGAGGCCGCCTCCGCGATCGAATGGGCAGCCTATCCTTTCTTTGCTGATAAGGGCCTCGTGCTCGCTCGGACTAATGCAACGATTTTCGCGGTCCTTGCTCCCTTCTCCCCGACACTCTTGATTTTGCTCCTATACACTTGGCCTGTTAGATTGGCCATTTCATTTGACAACAAATTCTCAAAACGGTTGAAATCGCACTTTGACCAGCTTTCGAAATCACTGCTCCTTCTCTTTCGCCCGCATACTGCAAGTCCTCTCGCCGAGCTTACTCTGACCAGAAGACCTCGACTATTGTTAGTAGTGGCGGTTGCATTGGCCTTTCTGGTAGGTCTGATACCCTACCGACCAACTCTCAACCCAATGATGACTCCGGTCGGAGTCGATGCGCACTTCTACATTGATTACGTAAATCAAATGTTAGGAAAATCTCCGGCTGCTGCAATTTCCTACGCGATGGGATTTGCCTGGGAAGGTTCCCGGCCTCTACTGCTCGTGCCTATGTACCTGACAGCTGCCACCGGATTGGTCTCTGCAACTCAGACATACGAGGCGCTTCCAGCTATCCTAGGACCACTTCTGGCAGTATCAACGTTCATCTTCGTCCGAGAAGGATACCAGAATGAGAAAATCGCCGCCGTAGCTTCGCTTTTTTCTGTACTGTCCTTCAACACAACGGTAGGAATGTGGGCTGGTTTTTACGCCAATTGGTTGGCCCTCTCAGAGACTTACCTGTTTCTGACGGTATTTCTCAAATTCGCAAGAACTGCAACGGTGTCCAGATTCGTGATGCTAACGCTTCTGTCGATTTCTATCCTACTTACCCACCCGTGGACGTGGGCCATAGTTCTAGCACTCACCACTCTTTTCGTTCTAATCACTTTGAGACAAGAAAGAAACGTTACGATCGCTAAGGCCCTGGTCGTCCTCCTCGCCATCAACATATTTCTCGAAGTCGCCAAGAGCCAAGTCTTCGGGGGGCTAATTGTATCCCAGGACACTTCACCGATCCTGTCCGGAGCTGGACTTCTCAGCTCCCAAGGTCCGTGGCAAAACCTGATCACGACGCTATTCACCTTCTACGACGGCCTTCTCGGTAATGCAATTCTCTTGGGACTCCCGGCAATAACGATGTTACTTCTCAAGTACAAAGACAGGTTTGAACGCCTCCTGATAGTCTGGGTCGCCCTCAGTTCGATTCCATTCCTTGCTCTTACCAGTCCTCTCCAGACAAGAATCCTCTACGATATGCCCCTGCCCGTTATCACAGCCTTAGCGGTACTCTTCCTTACCCGGCAATTGGGCAACAGACCAGCCCTGGCCAATCTCCTCCTTCTGCTCGCATTGCTCTTCAACGCGAACTATGTCCTAAGCGCCGTAACCAATCTGGTCGCCGTGCCATTCTGAAACGCCTTCAACATAGGTCTACCACTCACGCTACATCGGGGTAGCGCTAGACTGCCGCAGTAAGCCGTCTACTTATTTAGGACGGAACCTCTTATCTATTAGTCGCCCGAACCACACCGCGATCAGGAATACGGGTCTGGCTAGAGTGGACCGGAGCTATGTCAAGCCAATCTGAGCTGTTGAGAGAACTCCACAACGGACCAGTTACACGGAAGCTGATGATCACGCTTAGGGCAAAGTCTCTTAGACAGGGGCATTGGTTCAAGGTCTTGGAAATTCATGAGAGGGGCCTCATCGACGTCGCTGTTCGCTGGGTCAACACGGTAAGGAACGAACGGCTCGAACTAGTTCTGAGTCGAATTCTCTCGAAGCTGTTGGTCGGTATGTTGTCGCCTCTGGGAGTGTTTCTGGAAAGGGGACGACATGCGGCGCTTCGCTTGAGCGAACTCGCGGTTCGCTGGGGAAACAGCTCGGCGTTAAGCTGGCGCCTCGACGACACGTTCCAACTCTGTCTTGGTGCAGGCCTGGTCGGTCGTTCAGTACCCGAGAGTCCCAGTCAATTCCGTATCCAATCCTTGATGTGAAAACTCAGATGTTAGAACAGACCCTTGCAGAGCGCCTTGTACCACCGCTTCTAGAACATATCGATGGCTTCGTCAAGGGTAGAATCTCGATCATCCTTCCAGCTTTCAATGAAATAGATCACATTTCGACCACAATCTTCAAGGTTAAGGAGCAATTCGCAGCGGTATGTCCGGACTACGAAATTATCGTTGTAGACGATGGCAGTCTTGATGGGACTTCCACAGCTGTTGAGAAGCTTGCGCAGGAGAACGTCCAGCTAATAGGCTACCCTAGAAACCAGGGAAAAGGCTACGCCCTGAAGAAGGGTCTCTATCACGCAACTGGGGAGCTCGCGTTCACGATCGACAGCGACATGGAAGTCTGGCCTCATGAGTTGGGAAAATACATAGCGGCCCTCAGTTCAGCCGACATCGTAATTGGATCCAAGAGACATCCTCTTTCTCAAGTCCGGACTCCTGTAATGCGAAGGTTTCTCAGCCTAGGATTCAACTTACTCGAGAGGCTGTTAACAGGGGTTAGGGCATCGGACACTCAGGCCGGAGTGAAGGCTGCTCGAAGCCGGGCGCTTTACACAATTCTCCCTCTCCTTGCTGTCAAGAGGTACGCATTCGACGCGGAACTCCTTGCGGTTGCTTCACTCGTTGGTTTGAGGATAAAGGAACTGCCCGTCGATATCGACCTCAAGGCTTCTTTCCGACCTACCCAGGTAATGCGTATGCTAATCGACCTTCTGGGGATCGCCTACCGGCTACGAATCAAGAGATGGTATCAGAGAAATTACATCCTCACCAAACAAACCTATAGCCCGCTTCTAGTCTTTGAAAGGCACAATGGGTCGTTCTGACCAGGCCCTTCAAGGGGCAGGCCAAGCTTAGACAGATGGCTTAAGTCAAGTATCCTCTTTCTCAACTCCAGACCCGTTTTCGGGATAGTTCGCGAACATGAAATACATCCTCCGGTCAGTAACAGATATGCACTATTGGTCGGCTTGTAGTGCAAGTCTCAACCTTCATTCTTCCAAGGTTTGCTAGAAGTTGTCCCTCATGAACTCTGACGGACCTCGTGCGGAACTAGGAAGCCGGACAGAACACAGCAACAAGGAAATGGATTCGACTGGGCTCCCCCTAATATCCGTAATAATTCCTACCAAGAACTCCGAACAAACTCTCCGCGAGTGTCTTAGCAGCGTACGGGCTCAGACCTATAGAAACTTCGAGATTATCGTCGTCGACAACTTCTCAAGCGATTCAACAGTCGCCCTGGCTAAACAGTATGCTGATTTGGTTCTTCAAGGAGGACCCGAGAGGAGCAGCCAAGTGAAGCTCGGGGTCGCCAACAGCAAAGGCGATTTTGTCTACAAGATAGATTCAGACTTCGTACTGGAACCGACTGTGTTGGAAAAGGCCGTCAAGGCCGCCCTAGACGATAACGCCATTGGGGTTATCATTCCGAATCTATCAGACCCTCGGATTAGCTTCTGGTCGAAAGTCCGCTTCTTTGAGCGATTATCCTATGTCGGTTCAGGCCAGATCGAGGCCGCACGATTCTTCAGACGGGACGCCTACGAAAAAGTAGGAGGACAGGATGGATCCCTCGTCACATACGAGGAGTACGATGTCCACAATAAGGTAGCCAGATACGGCAAGATTTCTCGTGTAGTGGGTGCGGCGGAGTGGCATATCGGTGAACCCAAAACGCTTGCCGAAATTGCCTCGAAACACTGGTACTATGGGAAGACAACATACCTTTATGTGAAAAAGTATCCATCACAAGCATCCACACAAATGCTCCCTATCCGAAGATCTCTTCTAAGTCAAAGAGACACATGGTTTCATCGACCCAAACTACTGCTCGGCCTAATCATCTATGATATGGTGAAGTACATGTCAGCAGCTTTCGGGCTTCTCACAGAGCTTATCTAGCCAGCCATCGATTCTTCATTCGCAAGCTAGCTCAAACATCGATCCCGCTGAAGGCTCTGACTTGAAAGTAGGAATTCTCACTTCTTTCTATCCTGAAATCCATGGAGGTGCGGAAGTTAGCCTAGCGGTGCTGTTGGACGGTCTGAACAAATTCGGCTTAGACCCAGTCGTCTTCACACCCTCCCGTCGCCGGTCGAACAACAACGTCAGGATCGTGAAGATAGGTCGCCTCGGACGTACACCGAAGATAGTCAGACTCTTGGGATTTCCCGGGCTAAACTCGATATTTGCCCGGTCGATTTCTAAATCTCTGAAAGAGCACCGTATCGACCTGCTTCATGTTAGTGACACATATGCGCTGCGCGCGGCCGCGAGGGCAGTTAGCCAATCAAAGATTCCCATAGTTCTCTCGTTCCACAACAATCTCAACGTACCTAATGCCTCATACAGCATTCCGTTTCCGTTGAGTTCATGGCTGGATTCAAGAGACAAGGGAGTCCTGGAGGCAACAAGAAAATGCTCGTTCACAATCGCTACGAGTAACTATATCGCTCAGCGGCTAATATCAGCCGGTCTTTCTCCAGCACTAGTGAGGCCCATATACATCGGAGGGGCCATCTCACTGGTGGGCAGGCCCGCACCCCGATCCGAGCGCACGACGATGCGCATCCTATGCGTTGGAACGATGCAGTATCATAAGGGGTTCCAGAATATGGCGCTCGCTGCAAAGAAACTTCGAAACGACGGGGTCCCCGTTGACGCCGTCTTCGTCGGCGTCGGACCATATCTCGGAAAGCTCCGCTCACTCGTATCGAAGCTCGGGCTAGGCGGCACAGTCAGGCTTGCGGGCCATGTAGAATGGGAGGAACTCGAGCGGCTGTATGACTGGTGCGACATTGTAGTCGTCCCAACAATCACTCCGGAACCTTTTGGAAGAGTCGCTGTTGAAGCTATGAGCAGGGGACGGCCTGTCATCGGAACCAATGCAGGCGGACTTACAGAAATAATAGACGATGGAGTGACAGGATTCTTAGTCTCACCCGGGGATTCGTCCGCAATTGCCGAGAGGATTCTCACCTTTCGAAACCAGCCGCATCTGCTGGATGAAATGGGAGAACGTGCCCTTGAGAAATGCAGGGTCGCATTTGATCAGAGAACTATCGCAGGTCAAGTCCTCGACGTCTACCGCAGCCTTGCACCAAACTGAGGAGCCGATGCAAAATTGATTACCACAGCGATCGAGCCATGAAAATTCTTCACGTCCTTCCACGATTCGTGGCACCTGACCTCATTGCGAATTTGGAGAGAATGGGGGGAGCGGAGAGATATGCGATTAGTTTCTGTAGAGCCCAACGAAAGATTGGCCTTGATAGCAGGGTACTGCTGTTTTCAGAGAAAGAGAGTAAAAGTGAAGTGGATGGCGTCCCTATTCTCACTGCCAAAGCATGGCGCTTTTTTCGAGGGATCAACGGTGACTTCGATCCGATTCCAAGCGAACCTTTACGCTTCGCAAACCTGTTGGCTAGATACGACATAGTTCACACCCACAGCGTAGCAGCCGATGTTTCCATTCTCCTCCCCCTTTTCAGGAAGGTCTCGAGAAAAAAATATCGGATCTTCGTTACAGATCACGGTTGGAGCGGGGTCACTCTGCCGCGTGTAATTGCAATGTACAAACCTCTGATACGTTTCACTGGGTTCGACGGATTACTACCGGTGTCAAAACCTTCGTTCATAGGCTACTCGAGATCTGCTCGGGTCTTTGAGCCGCTCTTTGGCGGTGTCGACCCGGAAATCTTCAGACCGATTAACAGTGACCGGCGGAGACAGGTTCTCTTTGTTGGACGCATAACCCCCCACAAGAACCTCGACAACATAATCAGGGCCATTTCTCTCATCAAGGAGACCCCAACGTTGATTGTAATCGGCCCTACGGTGGACCACATCTATCAAGCCCTCATGGAAAGACTGGCACACGAACTCGGCGTTAATGCGAAGTTCTTGGGTCCTGTCTCCGATGAGTCGTTGGTCCGTTATTACTCGTCGTCCCTGGCTCTTGTCTTGCCTTCATCAGGCGAGCTGTTCGGGCTGGTTCTTGTCGAGGCAATGGCTTGTGGGCTGCCAGTCGTCGCGAATAGGGCTAGAGGAATACCTTTCGCCGTGGACGATGGCGTCACTGGCTTTCTCGTAACTCCTGGGGACGTAAAACAGCTGAGCGACAAACTCCAGCTACTGCTAGACGATCACGAAGTTGCAGAAAAAATCGGCGCAGCCGGGAGACAGAGGGTACTTGAGAAATTTACCTGGGAACACGTGGCAGAAAGAGCACTGAGAGCATACGAGGAAGTCTTACAATGAGCCCGTCTTATCAGAAGGCATACCATCAGATCAAAGTCCGCAAAGAGAACATTAAACCCAGACCCGTCTGGGGTTCTTGGGGAAAATTCTACGACGGACTGTTCCCCCTGAAGGACAAGCTACTACTTGACTTTGGCTCAGACATTGAAGCTCCTCTCTACCAGAGATTCCAATCAGAAAACAGAGAAGGAAATGGAAGGTACCGAGGATACGATGTCAGCGACGACGCAGTTTCATGGTTGAAACAGAACAGCTACTTCTACGACTTTTACAACGATGATTCCCTGGTCGGATCATTCGACCTGATCATCGCTTCCCAAGTCTACGAGCATCTGACAGAGGTTGAAAGGGAAACCTTTCTGACGAGAGCAAACAGGCTTCTTTCTGGATCAGGTATTCTCATCGTTGATGCCCCGTACATCGCCAACCTCAACCTGATAGAGTTCTTCAAGAGAGACAGGTCTCACAAGCCGCTTGCCCTAGAGGATGAGGCGTCATATTTTGAAACGTTCGGCTTCAACGTTCAACCATACATCGGGGGCCGAACAGCGCCTTACAGGTCAATATGGTGGAACCTCTGGCGATTCGCCACAAACATAGCCTTGGGCTACTACCCATTCTACGTTGTGTTGTTCTATGCAACCAAGACCAGTTAGCCGAGAAATAGCACTTCGTCTCCTGTATCCCGTTGTAGCACTAGTCGTCTCCTTCTTCCTCCTCTACCCTCTACTCGTTCCTCCTGGAATTCCGTTTCAAGGGGACGAGACCTACTACATTCCTTGGACGATAGCGACCGTCCAACGATACAACCTGCAAACCTGGGCCTCAGGAAGAGGCCCCTCGACCGATATGCTAACAATTGTTCCAACACTCACCCTAACAGGCCTGCGATTCCTAGTGGGACAGGAGTTCGCAGTTAAGGGCTATCTTCTCTTTATGGCCTGGCTCTCTGGAATAATCCCATACATTTCGACCAAAGCGCTTCTGACTCACTGGCGCCTAACGCGCGGCAAGCTGCACCTTGAACTAGCCGCGTCAGTCGGAGGGCTCGTCTATCTGCTCTTCTTCAGCAACCAAGCCATCGTGGCGGGCTCAAACAATTTCGTCTGGAACTACGCGTTCTTCCCAATTCTTGTCTCCTCTCTGATCATATTCCTTGACAGTGGAAAAACAGGGCAACTCCTCGTTTTTGGGATCTCGTCGATCCTTGCCAGCCCTCAGCCGTTCTGGCCATTTCTCGTCGGCATAGTCGGCTTATCATACATCGTATTCGAGCTCGTCCAGAATCGCCACTTATCCAAACTCGTTAGTCTTGCGAAGAATTCTTCGTTTGCAGTTGGAGTGGCTTTGGTGTTCAACGCGTTCTGGATTATTCCTATCTCTGCAGGCTACTTGTTTAGTGCGGGTTCCAATTTCCAACTATACACAACGTCGAGGTTGATCAGCCCCGCCGACCTAGATTTCCTCAGCTTTTGGAATCTCACCGACGTCCTTCTCTTGGGCGAGGGCGCTCACTATTTCTTCTGGTATCACCCCCAGAACTATGGCCTTCTGAGTATCGTTATTCCTCTGCTCGCCTCTGCCGCGATCATAGCGTATCGGAGAACCCCGCAGGTGACCTTCCTTGGAGCTACCCTGCTGCTTGGCGCGTTCATCACGAGTGGTTCGAATGAACCGTTCGGATTCCTCTACTTCCCACTTGCCAGCGGCCTTCCGTATGGGGCAGGAGCTATCTTGAGAAATCCGACGAAATTTGTTCCGATTGTCACGTTCTCCTACGGGTTGCTTCTCGGATTGTCGATTGTCCCTGCGAGCCACAAAATAGAATCTGTGGCAAGGATCGTTGTAACGCGACTTAGAGGTAGACTGTCGGGGTCTGCGGGTCTCCACACTCTCGATTCGAAGATTGGAACATTGAGGGTCCTTCTGGCGCGAAGGTTCGGTCCGAGGTTGGATGGGGGGCGTCTTGTGAATCCGTTGATAGTTCTAGGTCTGGTGTTGCTGGTCCTAACGCCCATAGCCAATGGAACAATCTTGGACCTTCAGGGCTATACTTGGCAGAGATACTACCCTACCGCGATCCCACCGCGGTATGACACTCTAAACAACTGGCTCATCGGACAGCCTGGAGACTACAAGGTGATGTGGGTTCCTACCGGTGGCCCGTTCGATTGGAAGCCGTATGATGTGAGTGCGTTTCCGGATCTATACTCGGCGAAGCCTTCAGTCCCCTTTGCAAATATCTATCCCAGCCCATTGAACTCTACGAACCAGATCGGGAGGATGCTCTCTTTCCTCGGAGTAGAATACGTCATCTATCATAATGACTCTATCGCTTATCCTGGCGTACCGTTTCTGCAAGAACTGTTAGCGCAGAAGGATCTTAGGATCGTCCAGTCGTACAACGATACCTTCAAGCCATTGGACAGTTCCCAGAAGCCTTTTCCAACCAGCACTTCCGGGGTCGAGTTCTCTAATGCTCCGTTCCAGACGTCGACATCGAGTCTCGTCCGGGGCCGAGTATCCAACCTGACGATGCAGTACACAGTGCCGCAGAATCTGGTCAACCAGGGGTTTCACGGGCAGTTCTGGGATGGGTTTGGGATTCTAATTCAGGGCTTTCCTTCCGGGTCTGTTGACGTGGCGAGCAGAATATTTTTTGCGACTGTTGCTTCTCAGACCCTGACGGGCGACACGACAGGGTCGGCGCTATTCAACGGGATTGGGGTGCCGGGGAATTATCCGGAATCGACTATCGATCTGTACGCCAACTTCTATGACGGGAGCTACCGGCAGTTGACGCCTCTCTTCCTCGTTGCTCGGCTAAGTCTCTCTCCCGACCGGATGACTAACCAGTATCTCGTCTTCAAGAATAATGATTTCGGTGGATCGGTCTTCACGCAGAATCCTGGTGTTGGTCAGAACCAGACCGTGACTGGCCTATTGGCCGGGAATACGACGGTGCTTTCGTCTTCTGCGGCAAGTGTTACTAATGTGGATCAGGTAGGAAATGCGGAGTTTGATGTGACGGTCTACGCTACGGCCCCGTTTGTTCTTGTTCTGGCCGAGCCCTATGATCGACTCTGGAGCGCGTACCTCTCTAGCGGCCAACTCGGATCGGTGCCGATCTACCAGTTGTCGAACGGTTTCGTGATTAGCCAGACTGGGACGTTGACGATTCGATTGTACTATGGGCTGCAGGGCTACTTCACAATTGGAGGTTGGCTATCGATGGGAGGATTGGCTGGTGCGTTGGTTGTGTCTATTCTTCTCTCGAGGCGTAGGCGGGCGAGGCTGGTTCAGTCGTCGAAGACAGTTTCCCTCGTACAGGTGCCTGTTAGTGCTGACGTCGTGGTTCCTGTGGAGATTTCTGGAGACTAGGTAGCAGATGGGATCGAGAATTCCGCGCAAGAATAGTAACGGGTTGACGTCTCATCTGGACGTAGGACCCATTGTTACCTTGACCGTTGATGATTGCTGGGAGAGCCATGCTCATCGCTTCAATGAAGCTTTCAGTGTAGTGTCTATTCGCGGAGTCTTCTATGTGATTGCCGGGTTTGTTGGGAAGGAGATTAACGGGTTTAGATTCATCGACTGGGACGCTCTTCGGCAGGTGTCGGCTCAAGGGCACGAGATAGGCTCTCACTCGTTCACTCACAAGGTATCAGATGCAAGTATGATTACGAAAGCTGGGCGACTTGTTCGGCTAGCGAGGCACAAGGGTCTGCTGCATTCGGCGCGGCAACTCGCGAACACGATTCTCCAGCCTGAAGAAGAGTATCCTGTGGAGCATCTGAGCGAACAGGATGAGCTTGCGGTGTCCAAGCTTGAAATCGAGAAGCAGCTTGGGAGACCTTGCAACAGCTACTCTTACCCTGGGGGACAATTGACCTCCGCGCTCAAAGATCTTGTGAGGGACACCGGATACTCGTCGGCTAGGACGACGATTCTTGGGTTCAACAATTTTGACCGTATACATCCTTACACGATCAGGACGCAGGTGTGGGATCGAAAGACGACCGCGAAGACTGCTGACCGGTGGGTGAACCATGCGATTCGCAAAAGGCTCTGGCTGGTCGAGGTCTTCCATGCCATCGATTTCCCCGGCTACCTTTACAGCTGCTCCGAGTCCGCCCTGAAACAACATCTCTCATACATTCATTCCAAGAAGGATGAAATTCAGAATCTGACCGTGACCGAGGCGATCGGCCGGATACATCAGAAGTAAGAGGGTACTCGGTCAGGTTCCCGAGGATCGTGCTTCGCGTCTCACTGGATGGCTGGGCCCCATATTCCAAGATTCTTGGATGCTGATTGGGCTTTGATATCTTTTGATCTAACACGCGAGTTAGCTTATGGTCGTGTAGGTCAGCGAGATTGTTTCATCAATGCTTTCAGTGCCCCCGTTTCCGGGTGCGTGCTGGAAGGCTAAGATCCATTTCCCTGTGCCCGGGACGTCTATCTGGGCAGCGTACTGGTTAGTCATCGGTGATGACCAGGTAGTGGATATGCTGGTATAGTTTCCAGTGATTATGCAGTTGCAGTTCTTGAATAATGGATACTGGGAGGAACTGAGGAGGGAGAGTCTAGTGATGTTGGACGGTATTCCTGTGAAGCTCGTGTTGAGGGTCGCGCTGACCAGGCTACCTGGAGTGGTGAAGTTGATGTAGGTCACGGAGCCGGGTCCGGCGAGCTGTATTGATCCTCTGCTCACTATGATTGTCTGCGTGGTTGTGTGTGTCGTCGGTGTAGTTGTTGCGGGTGCTAGAAATTCTCGAATCTCAATGCCCCCTACAAATCCTGAGATGGCCAGAGCAATTATTGCAATTATAGTCGCTGGTCTCTTCCATTCAGCTAGCCGAGTATTTTGCATCGAATCCACCCGCTCCACCCATTTCCGTTGTTATAGCCCTTATGCCACTCTAACGACGAGATCTGCGTATTGGGAAGAACGAACTCCGCCACTCTGGAGCGTGACCGCCCCATTCAGACAATGAACACGCTAAGCCAGCTCGAATGAAGAATCACCCAAGACCGAGGTCCCATGTCTAGAACGTCCGCTGGAGTTCGCTACATTTCTCGGAAAAAGAATGTCTGCACCGGTTAGTGCAGACGGAGTACGATATCTTCGAACGCTTACGGCGTCGAGAGGCCTGGGCTACGTGATGCTTGGCCGTTCATGAATGAGTATCCTGACCAAGTGCTTCCTGTCAGGGTATTGTACCATATTCCGTTGTCCACCCCTTGCACTATCACTGCTGTGGAAGTTCCAAAGGTTACTGCGGCGGGACTGGAGTTTGCTAGAACTCCTCCAGCATTGACCCAGGCTGCGTCCCATGCGCCTCCCGAGGGCTTGGACTTTGAGTACAGTTGCGCGTCGAACCCTCTGACGACCAAGTGGAGGTTGTTCGAGGCGTCAACGGCTAGTGCTGGTGGTACAGAGGCGGCACCGGCGAGTGATGTGTAGGTTGACCATGCTCCTGCGAAGGTAAGGGTTGCGTACCATAGGTTGCTCTCTGTTCCGATCACGATTACGTGTAGGATGCTTCCGTCACTTGCTATGACGGGTGATGCGATCGTCTTGTCAGGGACGGGTAAGCGGTTGGAGCTGTCCCACGCTGCTGCCCAGGCTCCGGCGGTGAACGCTTTGTGATAGATTTGGTTGTTGCCGCCTCTGACCACGAGGTCTAGTCGCGTGAGTGATGGGGTTGCTGCGAGGGCTGGTGTAGATGGACTGGATCCTAAGAGGTCTGTCCATGATGCGGCCCAAGTGTGGGCTGTTAGGTCGAAGGTTGTGTAGAAGAGTTCGCTGGTGGCTCCTCTGACGACTACGTGGAGGGTTGTGCCTATGACTGCGCAGACTGGTGAGTCGATCGTGACGCCTGTCGGGTTCTTGTCCCAAGCGGCGGCGAAGGATCCGGGGGTTCCGGATGTGAAGGTCTTGTGGTAGATGCTATTGTCTGTGCCTCGGACTAGGAGTTCCGATGTGGTTGATCCTGACGCGCAGAGTGCTGGGGATGATGGTGTCTGTCCGGCTAGGGGTGACCATGGGCCCCATGCGCCGTTGTAGGGGCTATAGTAGAGGTTGCCGTCGGTTCCAGATACCACTGACACTAGTTGGGTTGCCGCTGCTACCTGAGTGGAGACCGTGGCTGCCTGAGCATTCTCAACAAGAGTTGTTCCGAACGCGTCGGCCACGAGAACACATACGTTAGGCGGGCTTTGCACACTGCTGTTGGAACAGCCTGCATTTATCGGATAGGTTAGAGGAGTGCTTGCAGTCGACGCAACTGCGGTGTAAGTTATGGTGAACGCCATACCAGAGCATGGCCCGATACCACCACACTCGTTGCCCCCCGAACTCTCTATCGTAGTAACCTCGACAACACCAGGACCGTTGGCACTGTTGGCCGTGCACGAGCCAGTCCCGGCAGGGGGTGCAGACGATCCGTTGACGCAGATAGACGTCAACGACGGAGACGCGATCAGAGTACCAAGAGCAGCAGTTCTAGGGTTCACAAACGTATTGTCGGCTTGGACATAGATGTCGAAGCCGCCCATCGCGTCAGATGCCTGAACGAAGACACCGACAGTAAAGTTCTGACCGGGAGTAATGGGGCCAAGCGAAGGCGCGCTGGCAGGACAGCTGGTGGCCGTTGCGGAAGCGGTAATACAGACGGTACCAGTGAGGGCGTGAGCCCTAGGGATTACGGTTGAACCTACGAAAATCGAACCAACGAGGAGTAGCGGCAGTAGGAGGATGAAACGCTTATTCAATCGACTAATCAAATCTGAGACGTTCGACTACCTATTGCTACTCATATTTAGCTTTAACGCGCGACCTTATCGCTTGCGGCAATCGAGAGCCATCAGCGGATATGAAGAGCCTAGCCGGGTTATCCAAAGCTATAGCAGAAGGACAATATCACGGATTCTCGTCAGAACGAAGATAATCCGATAATCTAGAGGCTGAAGACCTCAGATTCCTGTCGTCCTATAGGCTCATGCACAGGAAGATAGTGTTAGCAGAATGACTCTATTCTTCGTCCTCCTCTTTGAACTTGGTTATAGCCAGTCAAAGGCCTTCGAGGAATTGTCAAAGTTCTTCTCGTCATGCTCCACTCCATCTTCTGAGCGATTCCGCATGGAAACCCAGCCGATGATAGATACGCCGATGAAGGGAATCGAGTAGATGGGCCATGATCCATAAGCCACTGCTAGAATAGTCGTGGTGAACGCCCCTAGGAAACTGAGCAGCATCAGGAACAAGGAAAGTAGAGCATGCAGCAAGAAACCTTATACCTAGTTATTATTTATCGGTATTGGAAGAAAAAGGGACCGCCATTTGAGGAGACGTGCGACTGTAGCTCGACACATTTCTCAGAGGCCGAGGCAGACCGCTGATTGTTTTTTCTGAAGAAAAAAGGGAGGTTTGGGGGATTACTTTGGCGGTCGTCTCATACGATGGCGTACTTGCTTACGTCTATGATGGGTGTGTCTTGGCCAGGGTCCCCGACGACCTTGGCGTAAGCTGTGAAGAGTGCTGAGCCAGTAGCTGAGGCTTTAGCACCAGTGTACGACGGCAATGTCCAGGCCGCGGCACTCGCAGTGTCAGTATAGTTGCGCGGGTAGCTTGCGAAAGACTGACTGGTCTTTATCAGACCATAAGTCAGCTTCACCGACAATAGTATAGATTGGCCGGGCATCAACGGATGGCCTAAAGCTGTCGCGTTGAGGCTGGATATTGCAACCTGCACTACCTCGGGGTTCCCTGTTGTAACAGTGATAGTCGAGGGCTGGGTGATCTCCAGATTAGTCACTAGACTGATGGTGTTACCAAAGTAGACGTGTATCGCACCTTTCCCCGTCAGCCAGGACGGGCTCACCGTCCAATCAACCGGCAGCGTCTCATTCAGCTTCAGAGACTGCAGCGATGTAGACCCAGTGTTAGTGACATTGACCCAGGCTAGGACCTGGCCAGGATTGGTACTCTGCACGATCCCCCTTGCAAGAACCACTGTCACCATCGGATTCCCATGATTATCCAACGGCAACGCCGTGAGACTCGAGTCGGTGAAGAACTTCGAAACTGAAACCGTTGTTGGTGGTGTGACTGTGAACGGCTCGCATGGGCTGGTCACATGGGTTGAAGGTAGGTTGTCGGTCGTAACATTGTGGTAAAAGGCGTCGAAGCTGTGGAGGCCGACAGCAGGCGTTACTGATGCAGAGTCTGGGACCTTGTTCGATGAGCCAACGGTAACAGTTGAGATGACCGTGCCGGTTCCTGGCGTGCAATAGCTGTTAGGATACAGTGTGTAAGTTACTGTGCCAAAAACACCCAACCCGCCGTTGAAACCGAAGCCACCTAGGAGAAAACCTTCGAAAACCCGGTCAAACACAGGAACCCCTAGAGGTACGGTGTCGCCGGTGAGACTGAGAGGAAATCCAGTCTGCTTATTGATGAGTACTGTCTGTATGCCTGTCTGAGCGGGTTTGACCTGCAGTAGACCTGAGAATGTTCCACCTCGGTGGATCGTGTCCCCGAAATAGAGTACCGTGATATTGGTGATTCCGAAGCCGTGAATCAGGACGCCCACGCCGAGAGGTTGGTAATTCGTTTGGCAGAAGGATGTGGTAGCGTTCATCGCGGAGAGGTCACAGCTGGTGGGATTGAAGCTGCCAAACCCGGCAGTCTGGAATGTTACTCGGCCCTTTGGGGGAACCTTACCAGACGCGGCGGTATCGCTGACAATTCCGCTGCATGCGGTTAAGTTGCCAACTGCCAAGCCTATCGGGTTGGGAACGCATGTTATTCTGATCATTGTCGGGTCTACTGCGTGTGTCTGAACGACGTTAGCGCCCTGAATATTCTCGGGAAGAGTAGTTCCCACATTGTCGGCCACCAGAACACACGTGTTCGGCGGTGAAGACACACTGCTTACGAAACAGTCTCGATTTGTGGGATAGGAGATGGGAGAACTTGGAGTCACTCCCACCACCTGATAGGTTATGCTAAATGCCAAGCCTGTACCGGGATCGTTGCCTCCCGAACTCTCGATAGTGCTTACCTCAACAACGCTAGGGCCGTTAGCGGCGCCACAAGAACCGAGCTGAGCTGAGCCGTCAACGCAGATAGACGTCACCGATGGACTAGTTATTAGGGTACCGAGGGCAGCACTTGTAGGGTTGAGGTAGTTCGGATCTGCTGAGACGTAGATGTCGAAGCCTCCCAGCGGTTGCGAGTTCTGGACGAAAACGCCAATCGTAACAGTGGAACCGAATGTAACCGGAATGTCCGGCGCCCCAACAGGACAGCTTGTAGCTGTTGTTGGGTATGTTATGCAGACGACCGCTGGTGGAAGCGTAATCGTAACAGTGGCTCCCTGAATATTCTCGGGAAGAGTAGTTCCAGTACTGTCTGCTACGAGGACGCACACGTTCGGCGGTGAAGTCACACTGCTAGTGGAACAGCCTGCAGCTGTTGGATAGGATAGAGTAGTAGTTGGAGTCGCGCCCACAACCTGATAGGTTATGGTGAAAGCCATACCGGAGCATGGTGAGAGACCTCCACACTCGTTGCTACCCGAACTCTCTATCGTGGTAACCTCAACGACACCAGGACCATTAGCAGTTCCAACTGTACACGAGCCGGTCTGAGCCGAACCGTTGACACAGATAGACGTCAATGATGGGCTGGCGATCAGAGGACCAAGGGCAGCACTAGTAGGACTCACAAACGCAGGGTCGGATCGAACATAAATGTCCAAGCCGCCCATAGCGTCTGAGCCCTGAATGAAGATACCGATGGTAAAGGTCTGACCCGCAACAAAAGGACCAAGCGTAGGCGCACTAGTGGGACAGCTGGTAGCGGATGTGGAAGTTGTGATACAGACTAAACCAGTGAACTGTGCGTGAGCGGAAGGAAATAGATGCGATGGAACGAGCAGCGAAGCAGCAAGAACGAGAGTCAGTGAGAATAATAGACGCTTATTATTTGCTAGACGATTGTACATGTCATGATCACTCTAGTTTTTCGAATATCGGTTAGCACTGAATGGGTATTTAACACAGTGAGACATTTCCACCGGTGGCAACCGATAGCTGTCGGCAGACATGAAGAGCCCTAGCCCGGTTATCCGAAGCTATGGGACAGAAACAGGCATGGGAATCTTGTTAGAACGGAGGGAGCGTCCACATGCTGCTCTGTGGTCTCTTCAAAGAAAAAGAGAAGTTTGGGGACCGCAAGATCCCCGTTGTTCGTCTATGGTAGGACCGAGAACGATCCAGACTTTGAGGAGCTAGGGCTGTATACTGAGCCAGTTGACCAGTACAGCGTTGCTGTGAAAGTAACCTTCGTGTTGGCGAAGGCGCTACTGATTGCCTGGTTGAAGTTGAACGAGAAGCTCTTCGCGCCAGCCGCGACCGACACTGACGACAGTCCTGGCGTGTTGTTGACTCCACCTGCAGTATTCACACACGTGACCCCGCAAGTCACGTCAAAGGTCAGCGATGGATTGATCGACGACGAACCCACGATCCTGACAAGAACGTTCACACTCGTCGACAGTGGATTCGCCACAGTGGCCGTCCAGCTCTGAGTCGAATTGTTATTTGAAAGACTGACATGGTGAGTCCAGTGGACCTGCCCACCGGCGAAAGACGGAGCCGCCGTTACAGTTACGGAAATAGCAATTGAGTGCGTGATTGCCCCAGTCGTCGCGATCACGTTGAACGTGAAGCTCGTGCCAGCCAAGGCTCCCACAAAGACGTTCATCGATGATGTAGCTGCTCCTCCCGGAGAGGATATTGTCACTGGGTCAGGAACAAAGATGACAGCAACCCCCGAAGGAACGCTACTGTTTGTCAGCGCGACACTGCCCGTGAAACCACCGAGACTAGTCATTGTTAGAGTGTCCGATGCCGAAGACCCGGCAGGGATCGAGAGCGAAGATGATACGGCCGCGAGGCTGAAGTCGGACGCTGTGGCGACAGTGGCACCCTGAACATTTTCAGGAAGAATATCTCCAACATTGTTAGCCACTTGAACACATGTGCTTGTACCGAAGACGCTGCTCGGAGTACACCCTGCGCTTGAAGGGTAGAAGATAGGAGTGCCGAAAGTAGATCCGACGACACTGTACGTTATGGTGAATGCAAGGCCGGAGCATGGTGAGATACCTCCGCACTCGTTTGTTCCAGTGCTCTCTATCGTCGTGACCTCGACAACTCCAGGACCGTTAGCCGTGTTCAGAGTACACGAGCCGGTAGTCGCCACACCATTGATACAGATCGAAGTCAAAGTCGGATTGGCAATCAGAGTACCAAGACTCGCACTGACAGGATGGAGCAGCGTGTAGTTGACTCTGACATAGATGTCGAAGCCGCCCATAGCCTCTGAGCCTTGGATGAAGACCCCGACAGTAAAGGTCGAGCCGGGAGCGAAAGGACCGAGCAATGGCGGATTCGAGGGACAGCTAGTTGCTGTAGAAGGCGATGTGATGCAGACGAGACCGGTAATCGGAGGAGACGTGACCATCACTGCAATGTTGACAGAGTGCGAAAGACTGCCGCTGGTGCCTGTCACAGTGAATGTGAAGTTTGTTCCTCCAGCTACGCTTGTGGGGACGAAGACTGTCATGCTGGAAGTGGCTGAGCCTCCCGGCGTGTTTATCATAACCGGGTTGGGAGTGAATGTTACAGTTACACCGGAGGGAACGGGGCTGTTGGCAAGTCCAACGCTTCCGGTGAAGTTGCCTATTCCGGTCACGGTTAGAGTGTCAGATGCTGTTTTACCAGATTGTACGGATATGGAATTTGATGCTGCAACCAGACTAAAGTTAGGTGGCAGTGAACCAGTGGTTGCGACTGTTGCTCCCTGAATATTCTCGGGAAGAGTCGCCCCAACACTGTTGGTCACCAGAACACATGTTGTTGTGCCGCTTACACTGCTCGGATTACAGCCTGAGCTTATTGGATAGAAGATCGGTGTGCCGGAAGAAGCACCAACGATGCTGTAGGTGACGGTGAACGCCAAGCCTGAACATGGCGAGACATTACCGCACTCATTGACTCCTCTACCGTCGACCGTAGTGACCTCAACAACGCCAGGACCATTCGCTGTTCCAACAGCACACTGACCAGACACCGCCACTCCATTTACGCAGATTGAAGTTAGAGACGGACTCGCAATCAGAGGACCCAGAGCTGCACCCGTGGGATGCAAGAGTGAATAGTTGGCCGCAGCGTAGATGTCGAAACCGGCCATTGCCTGAGAACCCTGGATGAAGACGCCGACGGTAAAGTTCGAACCAGCAGCAAACGGACCGAACATGGGCGCACTAGCGGGACAACTACTCGAGGTTGATGGGAATGTTATGCAGACGAGACCAGTCAATGTGGTAGTTACCGTGGCGGCTTGAATATTCTCAGGCAGTGTATTTCCGACACTGTCGGCAATGAGGACACAAACGTCCGGCGGTGATGACACGCTACTATTTGCACATCCTGACGAAGATGTCGGATAGAATAGCGCACTGCTCGTGGTTGACGCGACAACCGTGTAGTTGATGAGAAAAGCCATACCTGAACATGGTGAGGCACCACCACAGACCTTGCCTGAACGATCATCATTGATCACGGTAACCTCGACAACCCCAGGACCGTTGACAGTTCTGGCAGTGCAAGTCCCTGTTTGGGATACGTTGTTGACACAGATATTCAGCGACGTTGGGTGAGGTATCAGAGGACCAAGATTGGCACCAGTTGGACGTACGAACATCGGGTTGGAGGCGACGTAGATGTCGAATCCACCTAGGGTCTGGGAGCCCTGGACGAACACTCCTACTCTGAAAGTAGCGCCGACAGTGAATGGCCCCAGCGAAGGCGGACTCGAAGGGCAGGATGTAGCTGTTGCAGAGGATGTTATGCAGACAAGACCAGTGAATGTTCCAGGCGAAGTGGCGACCGTGGCTCCCTGAATATTCTCCGGGAGAGTAGTTCCAAAAGCGTTGGAGATTAGTACACAGACGTTCGGAGGCGAAGAGACACTGCTCTGTGAACAGCCCGACGACGTCGGATAGAACAAAGAACTGCTACTGGCTACACCGACCACTTTGTAAGTTATGGTGAACGCCATGCCCGAACATGGACCTGGAGGAGGATTGTTACAGACATTCGATCCCGAACTGTCTATCGTGGTCACCTCTACCACCCCGGGACCGTTAGCGGTGCCCTGCGTACAAGAGCCAGTCTGGGCTACACCATTGATACAGATCCCAGTCAGAGACGGATTAGGAACCAGATTGCCTAGAGCGGCACTCGTAGGGCTAAGAATCGAAGAATTGGCCGCGACGTACACGTCCCAGCCAACCAGCGGATCAGAATTCTGTACGAAAACACCCACGCTGAACATCGAACCTACAGCGATGGGACCTATAGAAGGCGGGGCCGTAGGGCAGCTGGTAGCGGTCGTCGAACTTGTGATGCAGACTAGACCAGTGAACTGCGCGTGAGCCGAAGGGACCGTGTTTGAAGGAACGAACAGCACGGCTGCGAGAAGTAAAGGCAGCAAGAGCATTAGACGTTTGTTTTTGACTCGACGATTGTACATTTCACAAATCACTTCGATTTTCGAAGTATAGGGTCTGCGCGACGGGTTTATCTGGATTGTGGGTGAGACGGTTTCTTGTAGCAATAGATAGCCAGAATCAGATATGAATAGTCCACCTCAGTAGCCTGAAGCTATAAAGCAAGATTCAGATGTAAGCTGATAAAAGCAGACTGAGTGCACCATTTCTCAAGTGGACTTGGAAATCTCTTCACGTCAGACTCTGAAAGTAGCCGCACATGACAGGCACAATACCGGTGTTAAAAGAAGAAGAAGGGGAGTTTGGGGATTGATTGATCCCCCGATGGTCTAAGATACTACTGCGAACGCGCCGGACTTTGAATTGCTCGCGGAGTAGACTGTTCCTGTTGTCCAGTAGAGTGTTGCTGTGAAGGTGAACTTCTGGTTGGCGAAGCTGGCGGGGATAGCTTGGTTGAAGCTGATGGAGAGACTTGACGTGTGGAGGTCCA
>Ga0209235_1000111_pt1 | contig 35418 bp, 32 predicted proteins | sample GraSoi013_1_20cm_4_FD_185817 | JGI IMG/M metagenome (GOLD analysis project Ga0209235, IMG submission 185817) | Grasslands soil microbial communities from the Angelo Coastal Reserve, California, USA - Sample 09_25_2013_1_20cm (SPAdes) (version 2) | ecosystem: Environmental > Terrestrial > Soil >... | reverse complement strand
TATCCGCGCGAACAACTGTCCGAAATGGAAGACGCCACCGCGCACGAAATCCTCGTGGCGGTGGATGCCCGCGCGCCCGCCGGCGGCGCGGTCCTCGCATGCGGAAATATGGTCACATCGGTCGGCTACGGTCTCGTCGAGGAACTCGTTCGGAGAGGATCCGATGGTCACACTGGGAGTTAGCGTACTCGTCCTGCAAACCGCCGTCTTCGTGGGCATCGCCGTCAGCATGTTCTGGTACGAACGGAGCCTCCTGTCGCCGGGAGGCGTCGTCGTCCCGGGCTACGTCGCGCTCTTCCTCTTGCTCCGTCCCGAGGTGGTGGCCTACACCCTCGCGATCGCCCTCACCACCGCTGCCCTCATGCGGTATGCCTCCCGTTTCACAATCCTGTTCGGCCGTCGGCGCTTCGCGATCACGATGCTCGCGGCGATGAGCCTGTCGATCGCCATCGAATTGATCGTCGGCCCGTTCACGGGACTCGATCCGGGATTCCAGGTGATCGGATTCATCATCCCCGGCCTGATCGCGAACGAGGTGCTCCGCCAGAAGATCATCCCGACGCTGTCGACCCTCGGGATCGTGTCGGCGATCACCGCGGGCATCACGATCCTCCTCGTCGGCTTCTGGTAGGTGGACGTTGTCGGCCCCTCCCGTGCATCGGGTCCGTTGGATGGCGATCCTCGCGGTCCCGTTCCTCATCCTGACCGGGTTCTCCGGGTCCGCGGTCGCGGTGATCTCGCCGACGGGACGTCTGCCAACCGCGCCGACGACGTTTCACACGTACGCCTCCCTCGTCTCCGAGCTGCAGAACCTCTCTCGGGCGCATCCCTCCCTCTTGACCGTCACCTCGATCGGATCGAGTTGGGAGACGACCCAAGGGCTCGCGAACCGCAGTCTCTTTGCCGCCGAAGTCAGCGTGCCGGGCGGGACCAAGAAGGACGTCCTGTTCATGGGCCTGCACCACGCCGAGGAGTGGATCTCCTTGGAGGTCGTGGTCTACCTCCTCCGGTACGTCCTCCTGAATGCCGGCAACGATTCGCGCGTCGATGCGATCCTGGCCCGCGCGAATCTATGGTTCGTCCCATTGGTGAATCCGGACGGCCTCGAGTACGCCCGGCTGAACGATTCGACCTGGAGAAAGAATCGGCACGACAACGGCGATGGAACCTTCGGAGTCGATCTGAACCGGAACTACGGGTACATGTGGGGCGTCGGAGGATTCGGCACGTCGACGAGCGATCGCGAGTATCGGGGCACCGGCCCCTTTTCGGAACCGGAGAGCCGGGCGATCCGGGACCTCACACTCGCACACCCGCCGGTCCTGTCGATCTCCTATCACAGCGCCGGACAGTGGATCCTCTATCCCTGGTCGTACACGCGGTTGCCGACCGCGGACGATGACCGACTCAGCAACTTCGCCATCGAGATGGCGGACGCGAACGGATACCAGGTGCTCCAGGAAGGTCGGGCGACCCACGTCAACCCGGGCAACGCCGACGACTGGCTCTATGCGACCCTGGGCGCGGCCCCGTTCACGTTCGAAGTCGGCCTCGACTTCAATTCGCAGAACGCGAACAGCATCGGGGCGGTCGTCCGGAACAACTTGGAGCCGGCGCTGCGCGGCTCCGAGATGGCCCTCGGCCTCCGGAATTGGCGGTTCGACATGGGCCGGGTCACGCCGGCCGCCTTGATCGCGGTCGCGGCGGTCGGCGCCCTGAGCTCCGTGTACTTCGTCCACCGGTGGCGCCGGGTCCGGCGGGACAATTCCCTCCCGGTTGTGCGGTAGCCCAGGCCGACAAAAAGTGGTCCAGAGAGAGCATATACCCCACCGATGAACGAGTGACTCGGAGGGCCTGTGGGCGTGGAGCGAGGGGTCTCGGGGGGAACCGCGCCCGAGCCGATCGCGGCGTCGTATTCGCGGTTCACCGCGGGGCTCAACCGCGTGCGCGGCTATTGCGTGACGGAGGAGGGGGACTCCCTGTCCCTGGCGTTTGAACCTTGGTTCGTCGAATCGGGGAGCCCCTACGCCGTCCCGTGCATGCGGATCACGTTCCGACGGGAGGGGGAGCAGATCGTCCTCGAGCACTTTGTCATCGAGGACCTGGACGAGCCGCGGATGCTGAACATCGATGCGGCTCACGACGCCTTGCAGGCCTGGATGGACTGCATGGCGGACTAGTGGCCGCCGCGCTACAGGCTCTCCCTAATGCGGATGGGACGCCGCATCCTTCACGCCGCGGCCTCGCGCGCCAAACGACGGATTCCCGTCCTCAGCCTATGGCTTCAATGGATGAGCTCATCTGAGCTGTCAGAGCCAAATCCAATTTCGAGCCTTCCCCATCGAAAGGAACATATACGTTTATGTGTATACATGTATACGCAATGACGACTATACGCCTCTCCTCCGAGCAAAAAGAGACCGTTCGAAAGGCTAGCGAAGTCTTGGAGAAAACCCTAGGACGCCGACTATCGCAAGGCGAGGCTGTCGCGGCCCTGGCCGAGTTCGCGCTCCGGAACCGTGCGGCCCTTGCGAACGCTTTCGCCTCCGAGGCGCCGGATCTTACGAAAGACCCATTCTACGATACGTCCCTCGTCTTCGATGCCGGCCCGACGGATGCCCGGAGCATCGATCGACTCCTCTACGGACGGCGGTAGATGGCTGAGTACGCCTTCGCGGACTCGAGTTTCCTAGTGGCACGCTACAACATCCGCGACCGGAACCACCGAGCCGCCATCGCCCATGTGGAGGAACAACGACGGGCCGGGTCGGATGCCCTTCGCCTGGTATTGAGCGACTACGTCTTTGACGAGGCCGTGACCGCCCTTGTCGTCCGATCAAAACGCCACGACCTCGCCTCGGCTGCGGGCCAGGCGATCCTTGATTCGAAAAACCTGCGGATGGTCAGAGTCGAGTCACCCGCCTTCGCGGCCGCGTGGAAGCTCTTCGTCCGAAGATCCGACAAACGCTGGTCCTTCACGGACTGCACCTCCTTCGTCCTCATGGAGAACCTCGGCATTCGTAAGGCCGTAACATTCGATGCGAACTTCCGGCAGGCCGGGTTCGCGATGTACCCCTGATCGGCCTTGGTCTCCTCGCGGGCCAGAGCTCACGCGCGCAAGGTCGGCGAGAACGAATAGGTCCGGGAGGGTACATCGTACACGCGGACGAGGAACATCGTTCCCGCGGGAATCGCGCAGTCCGAGCACGGCGCCGAGATCCGATAGGTCGCGGTCCCAGGTCCGACCGATCCGTCGATGCCCGTCGTGTTCCACTCGTATAGGATCGGACCCTCCACGATCATGGCGTCGATACCATGATATAGAAGAGATGGTATCTGTACCATTGATGACGACAGTGGTGCCGGTCGACCGCGCCGGAAGGATCGTGATCCCGAAGGAGACTCGAGAAGCGCAAGGCATCGCTCCCGGGACCAAGTTCCTCCTCATCGAAGGAAAGGACGGCAGCCTGTGGCTCCAGCGGTTGGACCCGCAAGAGCTCGCTCGCCGCATCCGCGAGGAACTCCACGGAATCGATTTGGCCCCGCTCGTCGCGAAGGTCGAAGCCGAGATAGACGCGCTCGCGGCTTCGAAATACCCGTCCGCGGCGCGTCGCTAGACGCGGAGGGCCCCGGTGGCCACGCCGGTTCCGGCGATCCTGCTCGACGCGAATGTCTTCGTCTCGGCGATCAAGCCGGTTCCAAGGGTCACCGATTCGCTCCGACTCCTCGTGCATCTGCTGGATGCGGGCGTTCGCCTCGTTGGCAATGAAATCCTCGCGGAGGAGTACTTGCGCTACGCACAGCTTTTGCCCTCGCCCACCGCGGCCGCACTCGCCGCATCGATCCTTGAACCGATGGAGATCACTCACGTCGAGGAACGCTTCGTCCGCGCATGCGCGCCCTATTTCGGCGCGAAGAGCGCAAAGGATTGCGTGCACGCCGCAACCTGCCTGCAGCTGGGGGCGACACTCGTGTCGAACGATCACGATTTCGATGCGGTTGAGCGAGCTGGCGTGATCCGCCGCATGACGACCGGCGAAGCAATCCGCCGGTGGCTCGGTCCTCGCAAGCGGTGAGTTGGCGAGACCGACGATGTCGACAGCCGTTTGGCGGTCGACCTGCTGATCCCCAAAGAGACGTGGGCATGCCGCCTCGCGGCAGAAACCCTTTACTACGCGTCACGAGTCCGGAGCGCCCTGGACGGGGACGACGGATTGGAGAACGAAGAGGGTCGGCATCGGTCTCTCGGCGATTCGGCCGCCCGGTTGTGGTTGGCCTCTGCTCTCCTGCTCGCGACGAATCTCATTTGGATCCTCGCGGTCGCCCTGAACCTCCTGGGCCCGCTCGGTCCGTTGAGCGCGGGCATCTTGGGATGGGTCGCCTTGAGTGCGGATTTGCCCGGCGTTGCTCTCCTGGCTGCGGCGTACGCCGGCTTGACGCGGGAACAGGAACGCACATCGAGCCGTCTTCGGTCGGCGATCGTCTGGGGATTCGTCGGCTGGGTGGTCCTGTCGGCCTCCTGGCGATTCCTGCTGCCTCTGACGACGGGGACGGACGTGCAAGACCTGTTCGCCGGTCTGCTCGGAGCCAATCCGGGTACGCTCGCGCTGGCGAAGAAAGCGTGGGCAAGCGTCCAAGAGATTTTCGTCGCGTGGATTGCCGCGGCGGGTTTGTTCTTCGTCGTCCACCTGCTCATCGCGATTGACTATCGAAGGGCGTCCGACGTGGAATGGGCCAAGGGCGTGCCCGCGTATGCGTGGCTCCTGGGCACAGGCTTGTCGTTCGTCTCGACGATCCTGATTGTGGCCGCGCTCCTCCCCGTGTTGGGCGGAGGCTTCATCGGATCGACCTTCACCGCGGGAGCGATTGGGAAGTTGCTCGTCGCCCCGAACATGATGCTGTCGGGATACGTCTCGAGCCTACAACTGGGCCGAGCCGCCATCGCTGCGCGACGGACCGCGGGCCGGGGCTAAGCGTTCGTGCAGAATGTGCTGACCCAATACGGGTTCGAGGGAGTGGGCCCGGGGCCCGCGCAGACCTTCGCCTGGGCGTACGTGAACGGTCCTTCGAGCGACCCAGAGGAGAGGACGGTGGACCAGGTGATCAGCGGGGTGACCAAGAACGAGTCGCCCAGGGTGAGGCCCAAGACGTTGCCGGAGAACGGCCCCGAGAACGGAGCGTTCACAGTGGCTCCCGCGGGAACCGTGAGGGGAACTTTGATTGTAATCGTCGTATCTAACCGGCCGTCCGGCGCCCCTTCGGGCGTCTCGGGCGCCAGGGATTGGATCCGCACGGAGGCGGCGGTGAGGCGAATATCCGTGGACGCGTGATTCGTCACCCTCATGATGCCGACGATCTTCCCATCCGGTCCGGACGGATGGACGACGTTCTGGACAGCCGCGGTGAGCGTGAGGTTGCTGTCGTCAATGACCGTGACGGTCATCCGCAGAAGGCCCGGGGACGCCATCGCGGTGACCATCAGGACGACGGATAGGATGGGCAGCGGCAGGAGATGCTTCTTCCGACCCCAGGGCGCACGGCGAAAACGTGTTTCGGCTACGGTCCTCATCTGCGGAACTCCCCCAGAACTCAGGGCGCTGGCGCGGTGACCGCGATCCCCCTCGTTCCAGACTATACACTGCAGTACTCATGATATAATCGTTCCGGCAACTTCTCCGCCACAGTCCACTCCGGTCTCAAGAATGAGACCAACAAACCTGGCAAGTGATATGCGTCGAAACAGCGGCTAAGAGGCAGCGTTGGCCGAGACCAACGGCCTCGTCACCAAGCGACGCTTGGCGGCAAAACATCTTATACTCTTGCGGAAACTGCGCCTTGCCCCCATGGAGGGATTTCGCGGCGATCACTGACTACGGCCAGCCAATCGGCGAGGGTATTCCGCCTAGAGGGAAACCGCTCAGCATTTTGGTTGCCATTCCCGCGTTCAACGAGGGCCCCACCATCGGCTCAGTGGTTCTCCGAGCGAAGCAGCATGCCGAAGAGGTCGTCGTCATCGACGACGGGTCGACGGACGACACCGCGGAAATTGCTTCCCTCGCTGGAGCCCATGTAATTCAACATGCGAGAAACCTCGGGAAAGGGGCGGCAATTCGAAGTGCGTGGCTCTTCGCCCGGGAGAGACACCCGAAGGTCTTAGTCTTGATCGACGCAGACCACCAGCATGACCCGAAGGACATCCCGCGAATCGTCGAACCGATCCTTGCCGGCGATGCTGACGTAGTCCTCGGCGTGCGCTGGGGGAAAACCTCTAGGATGCCACTGTATCGCCGATTCGGCAAACGTGCGCTTGACTACGCAACCGCAGCTGCGACGAAGAATGGCATGTTGACGGACTCCCAGTGCGGCTTCCGCGTGTTCTCGTCCCGAGCCCTGAGCGCAATCGAACCGACCGATAACGGGCTCTCCATCGAGTCCCAAATGCTTATGGAAGCTCAGGAAACGAAGCTTCGGATTCAAGAAGTGAACATCGACGCCCGGTATGACTTGGACGGATCGACTGTCACTCCCGGTCGCCATGGATCCAGTGTCCTTGGCCGGATCATCACACTAGTCTCTGAAAAGCGACCCCTCCTGTTCTTCGGCGTTGGAGGCGCGGCGTTGCTCTTGATCGCGTCGGCGCTCGGCGTCATCGTCCTGCAGACATACTACTCGACCTCACCCCACCAACTGGCCGTTGGATACATGTTCATCGTGGTGTTCCTCGGAATCATCGGCATAATAACGATTTTCATTGGTGTCACGCTGAACGTCCTGACGCGAATGTCGAGAAGATGAAGGCAGACTGTCATTTGATGAGGAGCTAAGTTCCTTGGTCGCCGCGCTTGACGAGTCCATTGAGATAGCTCTCGAAGGCGTCAACTATCGTCTGCCAGTCATTCCCGGACACAAAAGCTCGCGCTTGCGCTCCGAGCCCGGGCAATAGTCCTTCGCGCGCGAGTTCCAAGGCGCGGGGAACGACTTGTTCCGGACCGTCTACGTACACAACCCCGTGACCCTCACCGAACTCTCGGACCAGGCCAGGAAGACGAGTCGCTAGAACCGGTTTCGCCGCCGCCATGTACTCGTACATCTTAATCGGGACAATGTCTTCCATTACCTTGTCGCGTAGGGCCGCGAGCAGGCAGATATCGCTGGCCGCGAGATAGGCCGGAATCTGCGCATACGGGAGCCACTCGAGGGTGACTATTCGATTCCCGCCTTCCCCGTCCTTCCGCAGAGTCTGCAAGCCGGCCCAAACAGGCCCCTTCCCAACGACGAGCAACTTCAAATTCTTGGTCGACAGACCGCCTCCGAGAATCGCCTGGGCCACCTCCACAAGGCCCGAGAACGGATACATCCAACCCATGAAGAACAGAACGAGCTCGTCCTCGGCAAGACCTAGTTTCGATCTAATCCTTCGACCATCGGCGGAATCGTAGCGAGCGAGGTCCACCCCCGCATGCAGCACCTTCGATTGCCCTTCTCGAGCGCCCATTGCAAGGGCATAGTCGTGGAGACTTTGATTAATCGATAGGACGAGCGACGACCGGTGGAGGTTCGATTCCTCCAGGACTTTCGAGAGTCCACGGAAGGTGGGCTCCGGGACCAAGCGATGCAGGGTGTCGATAAGGTAATAGACGAACGGGATGCGGCGCCTCCAGCTAAGCCAGACTCCCGCAAAGCCATTTAGGATGCCCAGACCGACGACGACATCAGGTCGAAATTCGCGGATTTGCCGCCGAATCTCGAGGCTGTGTGAAATCGCGGATGAAAGATAATCCAGGATCCGGACACGGATGAAGGCCGGCCGGACGACGGTGATGGAAACGTCGTCACACACTTTGTGCACGCCGGCAAAGACCCGCCTGGGGGCAATCCGCTCTCGTGGACTGCGATCCCGCCAACCAATCTCGAAGTCGATGACGCGGACCTCGTGACCTCGCTGAACCATCCGCTCGAACAGGTGATGGGACTGATGAGGCCCCCTCTCGATCCAATCCGATTCTTGAAGGACGAGAATGCGCACGGAAACCAGGCCTGGAATGCACCCCCGGGAATTGAAGGCGAGGGTGACGCGAGCCTAGAACTCAGCAGACTTCGAGATGTTATCCCAGTTCTTCTTGAACCAGCGGTGAACCTCGCGCAAGCCGTCTTTGAACTCCATCTTGGGTTCGTATTTGAGGATTTTGCGGGCCTTTTCGATTGAGGCCAGAAGACGAGGCTTCTTGTCCCAGTTCCGACGCTCTTTGAAGATGACTCCTGCCGCGTTGCCCGTGAGTTCGTTCACCCACCCGGCGAGGTCTGCGATTCGAATTTCGCGCCCCGTAGCGAGATTGATTGCTTCTCCAATCGCCTCATCGTAATGGGCGCACGCAAGAAGGCCGCTGACAATGTCGCCCACATACGCGAAGTCTCGCGTCTCTTCGCCGGTGCCGGTAATCGGGAGGGCCTTTCCGTTCATTGCCCAGTAGAAGAAATTTGGAATCACGTTCCGGTACCTCCCGGGGACCTCGCCGGGTCCGTAGGAGTTGAAGAACCGCGGGTTCACCACGGGGAGATCGTAGAGGCTGTGGAACATGCTCGTGTAGAGCTCGCCGAGCATCTTCGTGACCTGATAGGGCGTGTAGAGCTGCGTGGAGACGTACTCCTCTGTGAAGGGCATGGGGGTGTCCGGTCCATAGATGCCGCAGCCCGACGAGGCGTAGATGAAGCGATTCACGCCCACCAGGTGGGCGTGCTCGAGGACCTTCAAAGTTCCGAGGCCATTGACCTGGAGATCGAGCTCCGGGTGGTCGACGGAGTTCTGGTTGGCGAAGTGGGCGGCGAGGTGGTACACGATGTGGGGGCGCTCTTTGAAGGCTCGCCGAAGATCTCCGTCCTTGGTCACGTCGCCGCGTAAGAACTGAATCTTGGGCCCCCGGGGGATATTCCACTCGGAGGCGGACGAGAGGTTGTCGAAGAGAACGATACGCTTCACCTCAAACTCTTCGAGGGCGTTTACGAGATTCGTGCCGATGGACCCGCCGCCGCCGGTTACGAGGATGGTCTTGCGGCGAAAGGTTTCGGAGAGATCGTCCATTTCACTCCGCGATCCCGTACTGGCGTTTCATCCACTCCACCGTCCGCGGGATGCCTTCCTCCGGCGAGACTTTCGGGGCGTGTTTCAAATCCCGGATCGCCTTGGAGCAGTCCACCGGTTTGGTCTTCGTCGTGAAGGGCTCCGCGTCTTTGTACGTGACGATCGAGTCGTCACGGCCCACGGTCTTCAGGATGAGATCCGAATAGCCTTTGATGTCCCGCTCCCATTCCGGCCGGCCCGCGACGTTGTAGACCTCACCGGGAATGAAGTTGTTCACGATGTTCGCGAAAGTACGGCAGGTGTCCTCGACGTAGTCGATGATCCTCTTGTGGCCTTTGTAGACCGTGTACGGCCTGTTGTGTAAGGCGTGGTAGATGAATTTCGGAATGAAGCCGCGGTACGGAGTGAAGTGCTCGCCTGGGCCGTAGCAGTTAACCGGCCTGACACGAACGGTTTCCGTGCCGAACTGAGCCGCCGAGTTCAAGCACATGAGCTCGCCGACCCATTTTGTGATTGCATAGTCGTTGAGCTGTTTGATTGCGACCCTTTCCATCGTGTCCTCGGACATGAGCCCGTGGTGGTCACCGTACACCTCGGCGCTGCTGAAGAAAATGAGCCGGAAGTTGCGTTGCTCCTGAAGTCGAATCACGTTCTTTGTTCCAACGGCGTTGGTGAGCCACAGGTTTTCATAGTAATCCTCACCATTCCAACGTCCGTATTCCGCGGCCAGGTGATACACAAAGTCGAATGCCGGGTCTTGAAAGAGCCTCTCGAGTTGACGGAACTCCCTAACGTCGCATCTAATGGAGATGTCACTGTTTGCGCTGACAACATCGCAGGCCAACACTTCGTGACCACGAGCGACTAGCTCTTCAGTAAGGTGGGTTCCGACAAAACCGTTCGCCCCCGTGACAAGGATCCGAAGCGTTTCCAATTTCCACACTCCGCAACGGGTGACCTCACGCCGGGAAGACGAACAGAACGGCATGATATAAAAACCACCACCGCACAGTCGAGCCCGAGAGCCAAATGCATTGAACGCACCCGGCCCAGAAGCCCTTCCAAATATGATCTTCAAAATACCATATTCGAGGCTGCGTGTCGCAAGGATGATCACGGGCTACTGGACAGGCGCGCCTGCTAGAATCTCGAGGACTGTCGATGCGACTCCAGTACCCGAAGATGAATGGCACGACGTGATCGGCGAAGAAGAGTGGCGTGTTGAGGCGCGCGGTAGCTTTCCAAGCTGGCCCACACGCAAGCTGTCTTCGAGGCAAGTAGATACTGCATCAGGGCACCCCCTCGCTCAGGTGCGACGCTCCGGAAACAAGGTGTGTCCTGAAGGCGACGAGGATTGCGCGTAGCGCACATAGTCCGAATGATCGAGCGACAAAAGGGCGTGTCCACCGAGCCGTCGGGATGAAATAGTTATGGGCGATTGACTGGAAGGCTCCTCTTCAGATGTCCTCGGGCATGCAAATTCGATCCGAACTTGGTCGAATCGTTCCGTATGGCTAGCCTTTCGGTGCGAACGTGTCGACCGTCACGATCCTCTGCTCGGACACATCCTCGAACGCTCTTGGGAGGGCGTGGGTTCTGGCGGAAATCCTCAAAGACAGCTTTGATGTCGAAATAGTCGGCCCGAGGTTCCACGAGAATCGTTGGTTTCCGCTTCGTGATTACCCCGGCGTGACGGATGTTCGAATACCAATTCCGCCCGCGTTGATACTGCGAGTTCGCGAGTTGGTTAGCGCTATTAATGGAGATGTCGTTTATGCTTCAAAACTGCGACCATCATCGTTTGGCATCGGCCTCCTGGCGAGGGCTGCTAAACAGATTAAGCTGGCGCTCGACATCGATGACTGGGAACCAGGTTTCTTCCTGGACTTGCCGCGATTTGTGAGGCTCGTTCGTTTTCCTCTCCAGTTCGCACATCCGAACGGGTTCCCGTACGTTTCCGCGCTCGAGCATCTATCGAGGCGGGCAGATTTCGTAAGCGTCGCATCAACACCGCTTCAACGAAGACTTGGTGGCTTTCTGCTCTACCACGTGCGTGACACGGACATCCTGGATCCTGCGCGCTATCAAGCGGCGAAAACGCGCTCCGAGCTCGGCTTGGACGGCTGCTACTGCGTAATGTTCCTCGGAACACCGGGAGAACACAAAGGCCTGGAGGAACTTGCCCGGGCCGTCGCGCAGTCAGGAGTAAAGGAGTTGTGCTTGGCTATTGTTGGAGGCGTGGACAATGCATGGGTCAAGGGAATCCAGGGGCGTTACGGTAGTGCAGTTCGCATTCTCGCGCAACAGCCGATGGCCCGACTGGGAGAGATTCTATCGGCTGCAGACTTGGTCTGTCTGCCGCAACAACCTTCGCGATATGGTTCCTACCAGATGCCTGCGAAAGTCTTTGATGCGATGGCAATGGCGAAGCCGATCATCGCGACTCAAGTCAGTGACCTCCCTTACGTACTCAAGAACTGCGGACTAATCGTGCCTCCGTCGGACACCGAGGCGCTCACGGAAAGCATATTGAGGCTCTATCGCGATCCCGAACTCGCCTCACAGCTCGGACGGCGCGCGAGGACGAGATGCATCGAGAATTTCAGCTTTAGAAGCGCACGAAGAGGCCTCGTTCCCTTGTTCAAGCAGTTGGTCGGAGAGTAGTACCGTGCCTTACACGAGAGGATGTGACCATGGCTACGTAATGTGGATCCTCGCATTCCTTTCACTAAGTCTCCTCTTCGTTCACAACCAGATAGCTAGTCTCCTGGGCGTCGATCCTTATCTAACATTTTGGGCTGCATTCCTCGCGGGACTTACGCCGCCCTTCTATCGACTGGTGAGCGTGAAGACAAGCCGCCGAGAGGCGGTGCCAGCTCTGGCGTATGTCATACTTCTTTCTTCGTACCTACTCCTGCTACGACAAGTCTATGCGGCGGCCTCCCCGTTCTTTGGATTAGATACGTACTTCGACGTGGGTGCGGTGCGGTTGCTTCAGACCACCGGATTCGCGCCAGGGTCCCCTACGAGCACTCCGTTGCAAGGGATAGTCGACTTCCCGACTGTTCACTTCTTGGCGGTTGAAGTCATCTCTGTTGCTAACCTTGGGCTTCTCCAAACGGTGAGCTCGCTTTCGTTCTTTTTGTCTGCTTTGTCGACATTGTTCTTTTTCCTCGCAATTAGGCAACGAGCGCTTCCGTGGTCCGCGCGAGTGGTTCTCGTCCTTGCATTCACGAGCACGAATCTCTTCCTCCAACTCTACTTCGGGCGGCAAATGCTCGGCCTGGTGCTGTTCCTCGCCATCCTATATTGGATAGTGCGAGATCACAAGCCATCCATTGAAGGCTCCCTCGTTCTGGTCCTCCTCATCGTGGCTCTGGTTCCCGCCCACCAAATATCAGCACCAATCGAGCTTCTAGTCATGATCGTGTTCAGTTCCGTGGCGAATGTCACCGCAAGAAGGCTCAGAGCTGCGCGTCCTACGAGTTCTGGCCCTCGGTCGGACGCCATGCTGTTACTCGCCACTGTCCTCTTCGCGTATTGGCTCATAGTCACTCTGAGTGTTCCCGCCCTTCTAGCAAAGGTAGGCTATGTCTTGTCGAATCCTGGTCTCCCGTCTTCAGGGGGGTTCCACTTTCCTTTGAGGGCGCAGGTCGGGATAGTTCTTTTACTCTCAACTCTTGGCGGAATCAGCCTCTTTGTCTTGAACATCGCCAGAACAGCTACCAACAAAAGGCTACCTGAGACAAGCATTGCTCTTGTTCTAAGCGCGGGCATCCTTTTCGTGGTATCATTCGCACTCGTGCCAATTGGAGTGCCTCTTGACCTGATTCGCTTTCTGCTCTTCATACAGCCTCTCGTACTCATCGGCCTGGCCCGCAGTCCAGGTGCTTCGATCCTCTCACGCCGCATCGCCGTTCCATTGATGGTGGCGGTCGTCATTGCCAATATGCTCATCCTCCCGCCATACTTGAGCACACCAGCCGCAAATCCAGACTATGCACACGGAGAAATCAGACTATTCGTGCTTCCTTCTGAGCTGCGAGCCATTGCGTGGTTGCCACGCAACCAAGTCGCTCTCGGCGACCACTACTTCTTGATGGCAGGATTCTACAACGATGACTACTCCATACTTGTCAATCAATCGCTCATTGCTAATCCAATGACAACACCTAGGCCTTATCAGTGGTATCTCTACGACACCGGTTACTCGAATAGGATACTGGATCGCCTGAACTACACGTACTCCACCTTGAGTGCAGCTTCCGCATTATATCTCAACCTAAGTCCCGATTTCAACAGGGTCTATGACAATGGTAATGTCAAAGCGTTCCTTGTTGAGGGCTGAGGGTGACTCTCTTGATTTCAGTCGCCATGAAGGATTGCCGCAGTGCAAGAAGAGCCCGCGTCCGCCGAACTGTCGCCCTATCGACGCGATTTGAGCTGCGTCTCCTGCAATCTCCTGCGAGCGGGGATCAAAAGCACCAACGCCTTCCGGTCCGTTCGGTACCGTTCAGGTCCCCCCCGTTGGGAGATGACGCTCGAGGCATGTCTGGAAAACGAGTGTACATCCCGGCAACCTTTCGCAACATGATTTCATCCTTCCGGCAGAATCCATCGGCATCGCTCTGGGCACCAGGTTCAGGTCGGAATCGACATTCCGCAAGACAAACCAGGGGGCATGAAGCCGCCGAATGGCAAAGAGAACGGGAGAGGGAACGGCGACACCTAGGGATTTGCCGGATGACGATGACAATGATGATTCCGGGTGTTCGGATCAGAGTCCTACTCTTCCTCGAATCTCAAGTTCGAATCCGGCGCGGGCCCCCGGTAATGGTTCCGGAGCTCACGCGGGATTTGTCCCTAGCGTGCGTGGAGACCACCGTCGTCACACCAGAGCGGCCGGCCTCATCGAATGTTAAACGGGCGAACTGCGTCGTAGCCCGTTCCGCTGAAGTCATGGGAGTCCGGCGTCGGGAGAGTTTTTCTTGCTCTCGGGCTCAGGGCGGCGGGGAGTAGCATGAGGGTCCTGCATGTGCTCGCGTCTCGGTCACGCAGCTGGGGCGGACCTCCTATGATGGTCGCGAACCTCTCGCGCAGCTTGGCGCAACTTGGTATTGACAGCGTGATTTTGGCCCTGGACAGAAAATCGTCGCCCAACGTTGAGTTCGCGGACGGCGTCATCGTAAGGAGCTGTGGCGTCGCGGCTATTTCCAGAATGGCAATACCCGCCAATTCAAGAATCATCGGAATCCTAACTGAGGAGATTTCAAATGCCGACGTGGTGCACATCCACGAAATCTGGCATTTCCCGCATGTCCTCGCGGCAGTAGCTAGTCACTTCGCACACCGTCGATACATTCTCTCCCCGCACGGAGAGCTCGAGCCGTTATACGCTGGAGCCCATGTCGCCGCGAAGCTACTACTCTGGCATCTCTATCAAAGGAGAATCTTGAACGGCGCTTCCATTGTTCATGCCCTGACGGCCCGAGAAGAGCGGAATGTGAAATTGGCTGGCGTGAAAGCACCAATCAGAGTCGTTCCTAATGGAGTAGATGTCGAAATCGTGGACCAACTTGTGAGGAAGAGCGGGGTGCCTGACGGGAGGGCGGGCAACGAGAGTGTTCCGTACATCTTGTATCTCGGCCGAATAGACCCAAAGAAGAACATTGACGTCCTGCTCGAAGCTTTCTCGATAGTTGCAAAGGCGACCCCAGAAATCCAATTGGTCATTGCAGGTCCCGATCCTTACAAATTTTGGCGCCGTCTGTGCGGTATCGCGGCGAAACTCGAGCTAGGTGACAGGTTGCAGTATCTCGGATTCATAGACGAAAGTCTAAAGTTCCGCTTGATAGCGAACGCGAAGCTTTTCGTGCTGCCGTCGATGGCTGAAGGCCTCAGCATGGCAGCGCTAGAGGCATTGGCTTGCCGAACACCTGTTGTTGCCTCAGAGACAGCGAATCTCCCTGAAGTTCAGGCAGCAAATGCGGGCCGAGTCGTTTCACCCACGCCTCAGAACCTCGCGGGCGCCTTTCTTGAGATTCTCGAGGATGATGCTCTTCGAGAATCTATGCGATCAAATGCACGTGGGCTGGTGGAGCGCGTTTTCTCGAGCACCTCCATGGCGAGGGGGATGGCCACATTATATCGCGAACTCTTGTCGCAATAACCCGGGATCGACGCCGAAATCCTTCGACAGGACCACACCTCAGCCGGCGTGCAGTGATCGGTAGATGTCTTCCAGCTGCAACGCAACTCGCAGGGGAGAGAAGTGATCCTCCACCAACTTGCGAGACCTACTTCCCATTCGGCGCCTATCTTCACCCATCACGTCGGACATTCGAACTAGACCCTCGGCAATGGAGTCCAGATCGTAGTTCACGCAGAAACCTGCAGAGTACTCTTCGAGCCAAGGGATTTCGGCTTGCGCTGTGGTCACGATCGGAGTCTGACACGCAGCGGCCTCCAAGGCAGCTAACGATGTTTCCTCATAGATCGAGGGCGTAATTGCAAAGGCGTGAGAGTCGACAAGGGCCTCCAGTTTGTCGTGTCCGTAAATAGGACCGAGGAATAGCACCCGGTCCAGAATACTCAGAGCCGAGGCTAGCGCCTTGAGATGACCCAAATAACCCCCTTCATCTTTTCCGGCAATCACAAGCATGTGCTTCGATCGCGGGAAGGCTTTCGAAAAGGCTCGCATTAACATCTCGACGCCTTTGAACCTGTGAATTCGACCGATGAAGAGGTATGTCTGCTCGATGCCTCGCAATTCTGCGAATTTCGAAACGAAGCTCCCGCCTCTAGGGAGGGAAGCGTACTCATCTAGGTTAACGCAGAGAGGTACCAGATGGACTTTGGTCTGTTCCACCCCCCAATTCTCGCAGACTTGCATCTCGTGCTTCGTCTGGCCGAGGGCCGCCCCCACCTGCCCTGCCATCTTTCGCAGAAAGACGGCGTCGTACAAGCGCTTGGGAATCTTGTCCAAGCCGCCGACCCGAGGCAATGAGCCGAGGGGGGAAAATACGAGCGGCGCCTTCCTGAACCTGGCTCCGATGTACCCAACCACGTTTAGAAGACTCCTTGTTTGAAAAAGATGGACAACGTCTGCGTCACGGAAACCAGACAGAACGTCCATACGGGGAATCGGTAGGAAGACCTTCCTACGCCACGCTAACTGGTTCGATAAGTTCTTCACACGGATTACCCGATAACTCTCGCTCCGCGGGGACGAGAAGCGGTGAACGTCGAGCACGTCAGTTGTTAATACAACAATCTCGTGGCCCATCTTTGCGAGTTGGTTCGCGAGCGTGGCTACTAACCTCGGAGGTCCTCCATATCCCCACGCCGGAGCGAAGGAGTCAACGACCAATACGACTTTCATTGCGCCAAATTCCTCTTGACAGGATTTTTCGTGGCGACGCGCATTATAGCCTGCTCTACACCGTCAGCCAGATGCTTGATGGTGAAACCTCCCGCGATAATTTGCTGAGATGAGGACCCAAAGGATCCTCTTAGCTCCGCGTCGCTGGCCAGCTCTTCAATCCGTTGCGCCAGCGTGTTGACGTCGCCGGGCTGGAAGACGAATCCGTTAACACTGTCCTTCACGAGGTCTCGGCTACATCCTGCATTGCTCGAACAGAGAATCGGGGTCCCGCAGGCCATCGCTTCGTTGACGACGAGTCCCCACACCTCCTCACGTGAAGGGAGCACCAACATGTCGGCAAGCGCATAGTAGTCCGGCAAGTCTCGGTACTGGATATTGCCGGTAAAGACAACTTCTTTCAAGCCTCTTGACAGGTGCGTCAACGAGGACCTCTCCCTCCCGTCGCCCACTACGACTAGGCCAACATCACGTTTCTGCTGGACAATGCTCATCGCGCGAATCAGACTGTCCACACCTTTCCTTTCAATCAACTGGCCGACATACAAGACCAGCACACTTGCGTTGAGGCCAAGCTGTTCCCGCAGGTTTTTGCGGATTGTGACCCGGTTTCTCCGCATCACAGATTCCTTGAAGAAGCTAGTGTCGACCGTGTTGGGTGCGATCGAAATCTCCGCCCGCGGTGCACCCAGACATATGAGGTAATCTCGTGCGGCCGACCCGTAGGCAATGAAGCCATCGACGTTCGCTACGAACCACTTAAGATAAGGCCTTAGCGCCGGCTTCAGCCAGTGCTTCTCGCCTTGCGTTGAACCTGACCAGAGGAGGAATGGAATGCCCGCAGTCTTTGCAGAATAGAATGCGAGCTGATTCGTAATTGAGGAGTATCCGGACGACACAATTACCTCAGGCCTCTCTCTTGAGAGTTTCTGTAAGATGCTGAGGTTTACATGGACCGTGGAGGTGTCTCTGTCCCCGAATGCGAAGTGACTCCCACGGAGGATGACGTGCCGGAATTCGACCCCTCCCTCGACTTTCCATTCCCGATTTCGCTCGGACTCCCCCATAGAATAGACAACGATGTCGAGTGTAGGCCGACTTGCAATCTCGTTGAACACCGGCACCATATACGGAGTCAGGATATTGTGGACTATTGAAACCCTAACTCTCTCCATTTTTGCATCCCGTCCGTACAATCATACTCGCTCGCATCGCATCACAAAATCCGAAGAGAGAAGGGAGGGCCAGAGTCCAGACAGTGTTCCTAATTGACTCGAGGACACCAGCTTGGCAATTTGGAATCCACATTCAGCTAGAAGCCACCGCAGATCCGGGAGGGTGTACGAATGAAGGTAGCCTCCGTTCCAAGATCGGTTTTGGGCGATGTCCGAGGCTCCTGTGGGCGGAAACCGCCCCGCCAGTAGCGTCAGCCTCCTTGGCAGCCAGACCAAATTTGCGACTTGCAGCAGAAGGACCCCCTGTGGCACGAGCACGCGACGGACTTCATCGAGGAAGAAGAATGGGTCGTAGGCGTATTCGAAGGTTCCGAGACAAATCACGCAAGTGACACTGGCATCGCGGAACGGGAGACCATCGTCCATGTCACCCGTGATTAGCCGGATGTTCGGTGCGTTAGGCACCCTGTTGGCACTCTGGAGCCTCTGCCTCAGCAAGTCAAATCCGATAGCGAGCTCAAATCTACGTGCGGAAGCACGCAGCAATCTCCCGGTCCCGCAACCCAGCTCAAGGAGAACCCGTCCTTCTGGCATCAGGCGAAGTGCAACCTCCTCTCTTCGCGAGAGGCCCCCGGAAGGTCGCTCGCCTGCGTATTTCCTGAGAAACAAGCGCAGCTTGGCGGTACCCACCTGTCTCCGCCCTCCGACGGGTGTTCTAACTAGCCTCCCCGATGGCCAGCAAGAGCGTGGACGCAACAGAAGTGATGGCGTCACTTTGAAGAAAAGGGTGGATTGGAAGAGACAAGATGGTCTCCGCGAGCCTTCGTGAAACGGAGTATGGTACATGCTTGGATGAGTATCTGCTAAAGGCAGGCTGATCGACAATCGCTACGGGGTAGTGCACACCTGTGCCAATGCCGGACTCGGCCAGTCTGCTCTGAACATGGCCTCGATTTTCAACTGTAACGACGAACTGATGATATACGTGCCTCCCTCCGCTCGTTTCCTCTTGCATTCCCAGACCCGAAGCCGACGCCAATAACCTGCGGTAGAGCCTTGCGTTTCGACGCCGCCGATCGTTCTCACCTGGCAAGTATCTGAGCTTGGTTCTAAGGACTGCTGCTTGAATTTCGTCCAGACGCGAGCATAGTCCTCGCTCGAGGCTCGAATAGATGCCACTCATTCCGTACATCCTGAGCGACTTCAACTTCTCAGCAAGGGTCGCTGAATCGGTCACAACCATGCCGCCATCACCAAACCCGCCCAAGTTCTTCGTGGGATAGAAACTGTAGCAACCAGCTTCTCCAAAGCTGCCAACCGGCCGCCGATTGAATATGGCGCCGTGCGACTGGGCACAATCCTCTACCACATGCAGGTCGTGTTTGGCAGAAAATTCCATCAACGCCTGCATGTCGCATGGGTTGCCGTAAAGGTGAACCGGAATTATCGCCTTCGTTCTCGGGCTAAGAGCTCTTCTGGTTTGCGAGCTATCCATGACGAGCGAGTTGGGAGAAGGATCGACAAAAACGGGCTTCGCCCCCGAATTGAGTATCGCCATCGCAGTCGGAGACGCTGTGTTGGCGACCGTGATAACTTCGTCACCTTTCTTGATACCTAATGCCATAAGGGACAGCGTGAGCGCGTCGGTTCCGGAGGCAACTCCGACGCCGTAACGGACACCGGAGTAGGATGCGAATTCGCTTTCGAAACGCTGCACATTCTCGCCGAGCACGAACTTCCCGCTCACGAGGACCTTCATCAGCGACTCATTGATTGCCTTGGCGTGCCTGCGGTATGCCGATGCCAGATCGATCAGGGGCAGTTCCTTGTCAACTTTACCAGTAGTGTGACTTGAACCGCTCATAGTACTCGACCGTCCTCCTCAGGCCGAGCTCGAGGGGAATTGTTGGACTCCAGCCGGTGAGATCTGAGAACTGGGAATAATCGGCGATGTAGTCGCCAATCTCAACAGCTTTCCGTTCAGGTGGGAAAGGTTTGGGAACAATCTTCATCGACGGACGGATCTTTCTCAGGATCTCCGCAATGCCTCGAACGGAAGTTGGGTATCCCCCGACATTCATTGCTCTTCCTTCGGTTCTGCATATGGCAGCCAGAAGACAAGCGTCAACGACATCGTCGACGTATGTGAAGTCCCTCAGCTGGCGACCGCGTCCATATACTTCAACTGGCGCACCGTCGATGCATAGCCGCACAAACCAATTCACGAATCCTTGCTTAGAATGTTTCATGACGTTTCTGGGGCCGTAGGTGTTTGTAAGGCGAATCGAGGTAGCCCGAAGACCGTAACTCCTGTTGTAAAGCAAGCAATATTGCTCGTAAGCGTGCTTGGAGATTCCGTTGGTGTCCACAGGCGCTATCGGGTGATTCTCTTTGACAGGTGTTTTCGTGATTCTGCCATATTGTACCCGCGAGCCGGTGTAAACAAGTTTCAGATCTGAAGGGGACTTGCGACAGGCTTCAAGCAACGGCAGATGAGAAACACAGTTCATCTCGAGGTCCATCAACGGATCCGCCATGCTAACCACATGGCTTACTTGAGCAGCTAAGTCGAAGACATAGTCGCAATCGCGAACAACGGATGTAATACGCGAGTACTTCGCGATGTCAGAGACGACAAGGGTCACCTCATTTCGAATGGGATCGATGTTGAATTCGTTCGCACCTCCCGACTCATACTTCTTGTCGATTATCGTTACTCTAGCACCCATCTGAGCAAGCCGGATTGCGAGATTGCTACCGATGAAACCGAGACCACCGGTGACGAGAACGTTCGCGTCTCGGAAGGCCGGAAGAGCAGCTTCCAGGGCCGTGGGCTTGAGAGCTACTTGGGTTGACAAGGCGACACCTCATTAGCTGCGTCCTGAATTCCTCATTTGTCGCCAGCTCCCTACGGGAACGAGACAACGGATGCGTCCACTGGTATCTAAACGTGAACACGCGACAACGGCGGGCGGCTGGAGCGATTTCTTTGAACAGGTGGCGCAATCAGCTGACGCCTTTCATCGCCTATGTGAGCCAAGGCAATTAGAAGGACGAACGAGGAAAACGATTAAACGACCGGCTCGCCTGCACCTGGCCAGAGGCTCGCGGTGCGGCTGCATTTTCAGGAGAAACCTTGGGACCTCTATGCGGCCATTGGCTATACGGCCTTCATATCCATAGCCCTTCTAGTACTGAACGTTGGGAACCTACTCGCGGTCCTCCTCGTTCTCTTCATCCCGGGCTATGTCCTTGTTGCAGCACTGTTCCCAGGGGCCCTCATGCCGGAGAAGTTGGAGATCGACTGGGTCGAGCGGATCGCTCTGTCTTTCGGTCTTAGCATCGCGGTCGTCCCACTCCTCGGCCTCCTCCTCAACTTCACGCCGTGGGGGATACGCTTCGCGCCTATCGTGGCGACGATCGCGGGCTTCACTTTCGGCGTCGGCTATGCTGCGTATTGGCGCCGGATGCAACTGCCGCATGAACAGCGTCTCTCCCTTACCATGGACCTCTCAATGCCGGAATGGGCCGGGTACAGCACTCTCGACAAAGGACTGACAATCGGCCTCGCGGCGAGCATCATCGTCGCCGGAGGCACCCTCGCTTACGTGGTTCTAACGCCGCGACCCGGGGAGACCTTCACGGAGTTCTACATCCTCGGTCCCGGCGGCAACGCCGCCGGCTACCCGACGGCTTTGAACGTCTCCCAGCCTGGAACTGTGACTTTAGGCATTGCGAACCACGAGGCCGCGAACGTCAATTACTATGTCCGCATCGACGTCGTCGGCGTGCAGCTCGTATACAACGCCTCGTCGGGATCCAACGAGACCGTCGAGGTCAACCGCACGACCTGGTCCACGTTCAACGTCACCCTAGCCGACGGCCAAAACTGGACCCAGCCCTACACGTTCCGAATCAACGACACGGGCCTCTGGAAGGTCCAGGTGCTCCTCTTTAAGGACGGCGACTTCTCGAGCGCGTACCGGGAACTTCATTTGTACGTCCGCGTGACTTAAGAAGTCGCCCGGCACGGAAAGAGACGAGGTCAGGACTGAACGGACGTTAACCGGATGGAGTCTTTCAAATCGGGTCGCATCATCGCGAGTTCGAATGTCGCGCGGAGCCAGCCTACTTTGTCGCCCACGTCATATCTTCGCCCCGGATAGACAACCCCGTAGACCGCTTCTTGTCGGAGCTGGCCTGCGATCGCGTCCGAGAGCTGTAGTTCGGACCCCTTCCCCAGACCTGTGGCACGCAGGTGCTGGAAAATCGCCGGAGTGAGCACGTACCGACCGATCGTCGCGAGGTCGGACCGTACTTCGGAAGGAGAAGGCTTCTCGACGAGAGTGGTGAGCCGAAAGACTCCGCGCTCAACTTCGTTTCCCGTCGCGATGCCGTAACGCCCCACGTGCTCCTTGGGCACCTTCTGCATTGCGATCACCGGCGCGTGCAATCGCCGATGGACGTCGAGAAGATAACCCATGCAAGGCGGCTCGAACGTCAAGTCGTCTCCGAGAAGCACCGCGAACGGTTCCGTGCCGACGAAGGATTCAGCCTGGAGCACCGCGTCTCCCAGCCCGCGGGGACTGGACTGACGCACGTACATGATGCGAACCTTCCTGAGAAGGCTCGCGAGGTCCTCGAGCGCGCTGTTCCGTTCGCCTGGTGCGAGATGTGCTTCGAACTCTGAGTTCGCATCGAAGTGATCTTCGATCGCGCGCTTCCCCCGGCCGGTGACGATGAGAATGTCCCTGATTCCCGCGTCCGCCGCCTCCTCGACGACGTACTGGATTGCGGGTTTGTCGACGACCGGAATCATTTCTTTGGCTTGGGCCTTCGTATACGGAAGGAAGCGCGTGCCCAGCCCGGCAGCGGGGATGACAGCCTTCATTCGCTCATGCGGAACCGTGGGGCCGCGCTTAAACTCATCTTCCTCGGATTGGGAATCTGCCGAGGATCGTCCGGTCGTTCAGCCGCCGAGAACCACCAGGCGCATTCCTTCAAGGGCCCGTCGATTCAGGATGCGACGTCCGTCGATGACAACCTTCTGGCGCATTCCCCGGAAATCCGCGGCGGTAAGTTCGCGCCATACGGGCCAGTCGTTGTGCACGATGCACGCATCCGCGCGCGCCAATGCGCTGCGCAAATCTCCCGCGATCTCCACCCCCGGCACTTCATCCCCGAACACGTCCCGGACGACGGGATCGTAGCCGACAACCTTCGCGCCCTTTCGAAGGAGCGCACGGACCAAGGGGATTGCGCGTGACTCTCGGATGTCGTCCGAGCCGCCCTTGAACGAGAGACCCAGGATCGCCACCCGCTTCCCTCGCAGGGTGCCCAATGCCGCTTCCGTGAGGCGCAAGGCCCGAAGAGGTTGTGAATCGTTGAGGCCGAGGACGGCCGTTAGGATCCGCGCACGGTATCCTTTCGCACGACCCTCCGCAACAAGCGCATGAACGTCCTTCGGAAAACACGAACCGCCAAAGCCAAGTCCGGCCCTCAAGAACTTCGGGTTGATCCGCGGGTCCAGGCCCATTCCTTCCACGACGTCGTCCACGTTGATCCCCTCGAAGGCGTCACAGAGGTTCGCGAGTTCGTTCGCGAAGGACACCTTCGTGGCGAGGAACGCATTCGTCGCGTACTTGACCATCTCCGCGGTCCGTAGGCTCGTGGCCATCGTCGGCGCGTGGATCGAAGAATAGATTGCCTCCAGAGCTTGCCTCGACCGATCGTCGATTGCGCCGATTACGACGCGGTCCGGATGCAAGGCATCTTGTACCGCACTGCCTTCTCGCAGGAACTCGGGGTTCACGCCGAGCCCGAAGCCTGGCCCGGCCTTCTTCTTCGACGTCTTCTCGAGCGCTGGACGCAGGACGCCGTCCGTCGTCCCGGGGAGAACGGTCGACTTAACGATGACGACCTTGTAGCCTTCGACCGAGCCCAATGCACGGCCCACAGTCTGGGCGGCTTTCCGCACGTAAGTCAAATCGATGGATCCGTCCTTCCTCGAAGGTGTTCCAACGCTCAAGAACACGGCTTCCGCCTGGCGCGCGGCACCCTCCACGTCGGTTGTGAAGGAGAGTCGACCTGCCCTGAGGGACCTAGCGAGCGCCTCCGGCAACTCCGGCTCGTAGTGCGTCGTCTTTCCCGCCCGGAGGTCGTCAACGATCTTTCCGTCGATGTCAGCGCCAACGACCTCGTGGCCCCACTCTGTGAAAGCGACGGCGGTCGCGAGGCCGACGTGGCCCGTCCCGACGATCGCAATATGCGTCATCGGGCGGAGAAATCACCTAACAGGCTTAAGGGCGCGCCGCCCCGGGATCGACCGCACGACCTGGTCCACGCGTTCAACGTCCCCCTAGTCGAAGGCCAGAACTGGACCCAGCCCTACACCTTCCGGATCAATTATACGGGCCTCTGGAAGGTCCAGTTCCTCCTCTTCAAGGACGGCGACTTCTCCGCCGCGTACCGGGAGCTCTATTTGTTCGTTCGTGTCCAGTAAGCAACGGGCTACGTCCTGGTGGGCGCTCCGAGCCGGTCGTTCGGTAGCGAGGCCATTCATGGGCTGGACCCTTAACAGGAGCCTATGCGTCTCCCTGTGGCCAGCGGTACACGATGGGCGTGTGTGGTGTGTGTACGCGTCATCCGTCTCGCTGTCGGAACCTACCATCGCGCCTTACGGTGCGAAGGATTTGCGTGCCAGCAATCGCAAAGGCGAACACTGTCGTCCCAAGAAGCCATCCATCCGCCGTGGTGATTGTCGCCGCCTCGGCCGCCCCTTTGGGAGTGACCGAGAGGACTGCCGGAATTGAGGCGGCCGCATGCGTAGGATTGCACGACGGATCTGTGAAAGTGGTGGAGGCGTCGGAGGGTAACCGCGCTCCGGAGTATTGGACACTGGAAGGGGAGCCAGATGCGAGCGCGGCGATCTCGGCGCCGGTCAATGCGCGCGAGAAGACGCGGACCTCGTCGATGTCTCCAACGAAGTCGCTTGCAACGTTCCCCACCACGGTCTGCGTGGACGTCCGGACGGAGGTGGTGGGATTCGTTGTGGCTTGGGCGACGAGCACGCCGTCCACGTAGAGTTCCGCCAGACCCGCACGTAGGACGCCGGTCGCGTGATGCCAAGTGCCGTCGTTGTACGCGAGCGGGCTCGCGGCCGACGTCGTCACATCCGGTCCAATCGCCTGGTAGAAGACGATGTTGAACCTTCCGTCGGTCTGTATTCGCAACTCCCACGAATACCCGCCTCCCTGGATTCCACTGTAATACGGCGAGGGATTCGTCGTCCACCGGAACCACGCCGCGACCGTGAAGTCCGTGGCGGGTACGGAAATCGGAGGAGCCGTGATCCGGTCTCCCGCGTTGAAGTGCCTCGCCCGACCGACTTTCCCGGCGATGTCCGTCGTGCCCGTCATCGTCCCGTGATTCGCATGCCCCGACAGATCCTTCATTCGCCCGTCGAACAGGAGGGTCTGCATGTCGTATCTGAGGACGGGGCCGCCGGCGGGCGGAGGCGGCGCAAGTGCGGCGATCTCCGCCGCAGTCAACGCGTGAGAGTAGACGCGGACCTCGTCGATGTCTCCAATGAACCCACTGGCGACCTGGCCAATGGTTGTCTGTGTAGCCGTCCGCACCGAAGCAATCGGATTCGACGTGTCCTGGGCGACGAGGACGCCGTCCACGTAGAGCTCCGCCAGACCGGATCGCAACACGCCGGCTGCGTGATGCCACGTCCCGTCGTTGTATGCGAGAGGGCTCGCGACTTCCGTCACGATGTCGGGTGAGATGGCTTGGTAGAACACGATGCCAAATCGACCGTCGGCCCTCACTCGAAGCTCCCACGAACAGCAGCCGCCACCCTGCATTCCGCTGTAGTACGGCGATGGGTTGGTGGTCCAATTGAACCAGGCCGCAACCGTGAAGTCCAGCCCGGTAACGGGAATCGCAGGAGCCGTGATCCGATCGGCACCGGCGAAGTGCCTTGCCCGACCGAGCTTTCCAAGGACATCCGTCGTACCCGTCATCACCCCCTGATGTCCCTGCCCAGAAAGATCTTCCATCCATCCGCCAGCAGTGAGAGTCTCCATGTCGTAGGACAGGACGAGGCCGTCGGCCCGCGGTGGCGGAGGCGGCGCAAGGGCGGCAATCTCCCCGACGGTGAGGGCACGGGTGTAAATGAGGACCTCGTCGATGTCTCCAGTGAGGTAACTCGCAACCTGCCCAACGATGGTCTGTGTGGACGTCCGAATCGATGTGATTGGATTCGTCGTGTCCCGAGCGACGAGCACGCCATCGACGTAGAGTTCCGCGAGCCCGTTTCTGAGCACGCCGGCTGCGTGATGCCACGTCCCGTCGTTGTATGCGAGAGGGCTCGCGACTTCCGTCACCACGTCCGGCCCGATTGATTGATAGAAGACCGCGCCGAATCGACCGTCGGCCTTCACACGCAGCTCCCACGAGCAACATTCGCCACCTTGAACTCCGCTGTAGTACGGCGATGGATTCGACGTCCACCGGAACCAACCGGCGATCGCGAAATCGGTGCCCGGGACGGAAATCGCGGGAGCTGTGATCCGGTCACCGCTTCCGCCGAAGTGCCTCGCTAGGCCGACTTTCCCAGAGACGATGGTCGTGCCCGTTATCGTCCCATCGTTTCCATGTCCCGAGAGATCCTTCTCAAGTCCAGAACCCGTGAGGGTCTCCATGTCGTAGGCGAGAAGAGGATCGCCGACCGTGACGGTGAAGCCCGAGGTGCGTGTAATCGTGCCATCAGTGGCCTGGACGGTTACGACATATGTACCTGCTGGAGTGCTCGATGACGTGGCGAGCGTGAGGTTCACGGTGCTCGTGGGATTAGCCGTGGGCGGCGTAAACGCGCACGTTGCTCCCGCGGGGAGGCCGGCGCAGGAGTATTGGACGCTGTGGCTCGGACCGAAGGTTCGTTGGGCTTTTATGGTCGCGTTCACCGATCCCCCGTGCACGGCGACGAAGCCCGAGGACGGGCTGGTCGAGAGGGAGAAATCGAACGGGGCGGGCGGCGGGGTCTCACCGAGCGCGGGGGCCCAGGCAGAACGCGGCGCTCCGAGGCCCGCGCCCAAGGTGCCTCCCGAGGCAGAGACCGTCTGCCATTTGGAGAGATCCCAGTTGTCCACCACCGCGAGCGCGCCGAAGATCCGATCCATGTCCCTCGCCCAGGGAACGTCCTTTGAGTCTGGAGTCATAGTGAAACCCCAGCTGCTGGCGAACTCGTCCTCCACGCGCCCGGCGGGAGAGAATTCCACGTCGAGTCCGTAGACGGACCAGCCTGCGTTGTCCACGACATACGCCCCGTAGTTCTGGAAAGCATGAGCGAAGATCTTCGCGGGCTCCGTCTCCAGGCCCATGCCGTCCACATCAATCGAGGCGGGGAGGGCGAGGAGAGCGCCCATCCGAAGGGCCGCGTTCGTGCCACCATAGCATGTGGGTGCGCAAAGGTCCGCGACGGTCGCGGGCCAGCGGAACCCTGCCGTGGAGGTGTCGAAGAACAAGTTCGCTTGGCCGTCGAGGCTCACCTTCATCGCATGTCGGATGACGCCACCGGGCACGAGCTCCCCGAGTCGGATGGTACCGCCAATCGAGGAGAGCTTCGACCCGCCATGGCCTCCGGAGACGCCGGTGCCGTCGAGCAGCTCGTCCTTCTGGAACCACCAGAGCGTGACGGGTCCATCAGTCGTGCAGTGGGTGTACGGCTGTCCTTGGATCAGCGTCTTGCCGTCCGCATCGAGGATGGCCACGGCGTGATTCGGCGTCGAGGTCAGCGTCGCGCCCTCCACGATGAAACCCGCAGGGATTGGTGCCTCAAACTGAACTGCGCCCTGGATATCGCATCGGCTCCGGCCCGTCCACGCATCAGCGTTGAGATACACAGGTGTGATCGGCGCGCCGGGATCGACGATGAGCACGTCCGGATCCGTCGTCATGCCTCGGGCGGTCGCCTGGGCGATCCCCGCCGGGACATAGGCGGCGGAGGCCCCAATCGGCAGGTTCCAGACGCTGTCCGAGGAGAACGGCCAGAAGCGGAGATCGCGGCTCGGCGCAAGCGGCTTCTCAAAGAGCACTGAGAGCTTCGGTCTGTTGGCCAGGATGGCTTCGCTCGAACCGTAGTCGACCCCGTCGCCACCGGTCGAGGTGAGGAGCACGCCATTGTTCGGATCGCCATCCGCCCACTTCTGGACGATGAACGTCACATTGATGGAGAAGGACCCGGCCGGAGTCGGCGTGAATGTGAAGACCGGATCGGCGGTCCGTGGCAGACCTGGTGTCGTGAATGTGTTCCACGTCACCGTTGCTTCATTCCAGGAATCGAGCAGCTGGATGATATCCTCCCTGGATCCTGGGTCAGAAATGTGCATCTGCAGGGTCGCGCTCAGGATCCGGGCCCCCCGGGGGACCTGCCCTTCGCTCGTCCCGAGGAACGAGGGGAACTTGATCAAACTCCGGCAAATCCGCCCGGCGCCCCCCATACAGCTCGCGTCGATCTGGAGCGTGGAGAATCCGCCCTGAGGGGTAGTTGGCATTCCGCTGTCGATGGTCGCATCGTCCGTTTCGCTAAACGGACCTCCGTCCCCCTTTTGGTACGTGCGCGTGATCCGCGTCGCAACCGTGACGTCGAACGGCGTGGCCACACTCGCGGACGTGTTCGAGGCCGTCACCGTGATGCGGTAGTTGGCCTCCGGCGTGGAGGCTCCCGTCGCGACGGACACCGTGGATGTGAACGGCGGATTCCCACTCGAAGGGGAAGCGCTGCAGGTCGCCGCAAGCGGACATCCGGAGACCGCCAGGCTGACCGGCTCCAGAGATGACCCGATCACAGAGGCCGTGGTCGACGCCGTCTCGCCCGGCTGCGCGTGGGCGGTGCTCGGATCCGTCGAGATCACGAACCCCGCGGCCGGACTCTTCGTCAAGGTGAAGGAGTCGACGATGCCCGCGCTGTTGTCTTTGAACTCATACCGGATCGTTGTGGGCGAGACTTGGAACCATCCGAACCCTTTCGCTCCTCGACACGCGGCCACCCACGCGTCCGTTCGGCAGGTCGGAACGCCGCCCGAAAGCCCACCCGTTCCGATAATCAAGTAGATTGGCGCGCCCGGCGTGTTGTACGAATTCCCGGTCTGGGCGACGGTCTGGAAGGCGACCGGATACGTCCTTCCATACGTGTGGTCGTGGCCTGCGAGGACCAGGTCCACGTGGCGGTTCACGAGGATGTCCTCGATCTGGTCTGTGTTCGGTGGGGTTGTCGGAGTCGGATCGCACAGGAGGGGGAAGACCGGAGAGCTCTGCATGTCGTAGCACGGGAAGTGATGATAGACGATGATCCAACGAATCGTCGGATTCGCATTCGCCGCGGCGAGCTTGCCGTCGACCCAGCCGCGGATCGCCGCGGAGCCCGCAAGGCCGGTGCACGCTTGGGGCGTGCCGTCCACCCCGTCGGCCCGGTCCGTCGTGCTGCCGCCCCAGTCCATCGTCACGAAGTACGTGTTCCCCCAGGTGAACGCGTAGGTCCGCTCGTTTCCAGGGAGGGTGGAGTACGCGCAATGGACCGCGGTCGGCGTGTTGTCGGTTCCCGGTTCATTCACTTCGTGGTTGCCGGCCGCGGATTGCAGGAAGGCGCTTTGTGCAAAGATCTGCCACTTGTCGTACGTGCCTTTGACACCGGACTCCGCAAGGGAATAGTAGAGGTCCCCCAGGGGAAGCACGAGATTCGGGTTGAGCTTCGCGATCTCGTTCGATGTCGTCAGCGTCTGGTTCGTGTTGCCCCAATCGCCGGCGGCCGCGAACGTGAACGTGTCGGCGGCGCCTTTCGGGGGGGCGGCGCGGAACGACGCCTGCCCGAAGACCGAGCTCATGGCGGCGTCGCCGACTCGGTAATAGTACCTCGCGCCCGGCGTTAGCAGCGTGAGATTAGCCCGATGGAGGAAGCTGCCGCCCGGCGAGGTGTAGTCGGTGCCCGACGTATGGAACTCGTACGGCGGCCCGAGGGACCGCCCCCATTCGGCGCGCGAGGTGCTCGCGCTCGCGGTGTACCAGGTGATCGCGGCGGTCGACGGGTCATCGAGGTAACTGAGGTGCACGCCGAGCGGCGGATTCGGACCGGATGGTACCGCACCTGCCCCAAACGATGGGAGGAGCGCGAGACCGGTGAGGACCACGATGATCGCGATGGACGATGCCCAGAACCCGTTCCAGCGTATGACTTGCAAGCCCTCCAACCCTCTGGCCCCGAGGGAACCGCATCATCCCTTCGTTGCTATGAGAAGATATGACCGCAAATGACTTAGTCTTTTCACCACGTCGTACGGAGGAAACTGGTTTTGGGGTTAGCCTTGGAATTTCGATCCGCAAAGCCGTCCTGCCGCGCGTTGCGCGCTTATCGTTTCTGATACTCTCGTCGTCGACTTTATTGATGCCCATCCGGGTGTTCCGAGTCCTTATGGCCAGCTCTCGGAGACGGCCCCTCCCCAATTGGAAGCTCCCCAGGGGTCCGAGGCGACACCTGCCGAAACGGGCCCGTGCCCTCCGTACCGCGTGGGTGCTGTTCATCGTCATCGGCGCGCCGCTCGGCTTCATGGCCGCCCTCGGGCCCATGGCCTACGCCGGCATCTACATCGAGCCCCTTCGACAGTTCTGGCAACCGTGGCCCCCGGACATCCTGAAAGGCCTCGGCGGTGTCCTGGGGTTCGCAGTGACGTTGGGATACCTCATGTATCGCAAGGGGCGCTACACGGGATACCGATCGGGAGCGATCTCCGAACGTGCGACGGCTAGAAACCGTTCCGAGGGTCGGGTGACCATGGCGAACCCAGCACCGTCTCGAGAAACGCCTGACATGATATCGAACCCGCCGCCGCCTCCCGAAATGCCTCCCCAGATTCCGGTCCAGTGACCAGGGTCGTCGCCGCTCGGCAAGATCATGTTGGTTTGCCGCGGAAGCCTAGGCCTTCTTCCGGATCCTCTCTGCCGTTGGCTTCTAGTAAAGCGGCTCCCCCGGCCTGCTTCTTCGAACCGTCTCCCAACTTCACGCAGCGACGCGAGTGAGTCCGGCAGATCCGGCTCTTCGAGGAGGGATCATTCCGCGCCGGAGCGGCTTCCCGAGATGCGAATGAAAGCAACGCCGGGCAGCCCTTTGAACGCCGGATCCCCGGTCAGGAACTGAAGCCGTCTCCTCTGAGCCAGGTGGTAGCTCACTGCGTCGACATACGAAATCCGTGACCTTCGACGGGGCCACGACACCCTCATGTCCATGGCGGCGAGAATCTCCGAGAGGGAAAACTCGATCAGGATGGATTCAAACGATGCGACGATCTCCCGAGCCTTCTGCCGAGCGCTGCCGTCTCGGAGAAGGGCGTAGTACACCTCCATCAAATTGAGCCAGCTGGTTCTGCCTCTCCCTGATTCGAAATACGGACGGATTTTCGGATCCGACAAGTTGGCCAGAATCGCCGACGAGTCGTAGAAATACTTAGAGATCGTCCCAGCCTTCCTTCATCTCCCGGATCAGGTCCGGGAGATTCCGACGGAACTTCCACGTTCCGCTGAGCTCGCTGGGCGTCGGGACCCTCCGTCGAATCTCGACCTCGAGGTAGTCGCCGTCTCGAATGTTCTGACTTCGCGCCACCGCGGCGGGGACGATCAGGCCAAGGGAGTTTCCCCATCGCTTGACGCGCGTAATCATGGCGTCATGTTATACGGCTAGTTATACATATAGCTTGCCGAAAGGGTGGCGAAAGTGATGTCCCGGAGAGCGAGAACAACCCCGGAACGACTTAACCCCAGAGCGTCCAGGCGAATCGAACTAGTCGGAGCCCGTGTCCTCGGTCTCTTTCTCGTGGTCTTCGTCGGTGTGGCCGGATCGCTTCCGGGCCCACGGAGGCATCTCGCCGGTTCGGAGGGCGATCGCGGAGCGGGCGACGGCTCGAAACGGCTCCGAGGGTCGGGTCAACGTGACAAACCCCGCCGCGTCTCCGGAAACCGCCGGCCCGATGTCGAATCCCCCGCCCCCTCCTGACATGCCGCCGCAGATTCCGGTCCAATAACGCCGAACCGAAAAAAGGCCGCGAAACGCGGGCTGTTCTCCCGGGACCGGAGGCTCTCCCATCAGTTCGCCGGATGCACGACGATGTTCCCGCCTTGGAGGTCCCCGCTGCTCCCCGGAGGCTGGCCTCCAGCGAAGTGGTACTGGACGCCGGTCTTGTCCAGGATGACGACCTGGTACGTGTCGATCCCGTTGTGGTTCGAGGTCCCCGTGTTGTCCCAGGCGTCGACGCGGAATTGGTAATTCCCGTCGCTCCAAACGACCAGACCCGTGGCGGAGTCGATTTTCTGGATCGTCCCCTTGCCCTGGAAGTACGCGTGACCGCCGGAGATCCCGAACCCGATCCACGCCGTGCTCTTGAACATGTAGTCGTAGCCGTTCGATCGGTACACGTACACGGAGTGACCTTGGGTGTTCCCGGACTTCGAATAGCGCACGACGAAGCCGAAGTTGCCGTGGCTCCCGCTCGAATCCACGATCCAACCCCCGCCCGTGCTGAAGGATCCCGTTGGCAGGTACACCGTAAGCACAGACGGTTCCGAATTGGGGCCTGCGTAGTACGGGTTCGCCGCGTCGAACTTCACGAGGACGAGATAGGAATTCTCCGCGAGGTTCGAGATGGAAACCGTTGCAATGCCGATGCCCGGAGTGCTCGTCGGCACGACCGCGATAGGCGGAGAGGTGTACTTGATGATCGGCGTTGGATCCGATGTCTGGACCACGAAAATGACGCGAGCCCGAGACAAGTCGCCCAGGGATCCGTCGAGGGACTCGTACACGGTCGCGCGCAAATTGAGGGTGCTCGAGGTCGTCGGCACGATCGTGTCGCCGGTATACGCGGCCGTCGCGTCTTCCTTGAAGACCTGGAACCCCTGGGAGTTCGAACGCGGCAGGTAGCTCGCATCGCCTGAGAACGACGCGCTCACGGTACACGCCCCCGCCCCACGGTCCAGGACCAAAGTCGTCATCGCGAGCCCCGTGCCATCCGTCACCGCGGAAGCGGTCTGGCTCCCGAGCGCGAACGTGATCGTCTTCCCGGAGACGTAGCTCTGCGACGCGACGTCGAAGAACGTCGCCTTGAGCAATACGACATCGGAGTACTGACCGGACACGTCCCCGCTGTAGGTGACCATGACGAACCCCGCGACCACGTTGGCGCCCCGCGGGGCCTCCGCGTTGCCCGCCTTGTCCACCGCGTAGTACTCGATCGTCCAGGGGCCCGGAGAACCCATCGTGAAGGGGGCCGTGTAAACGCCGAAGACGGGCACCGTGCCCCCAGTCGGATAGACGCGATAGCGAATCGTCGAGACTCCCGAAGCACTGTCCGTGGCGCCGAGGGAGAAGGTCGTCGTGGCGCGAACGTACGTCGGCGCGGTCCCAAATTTCGGTGCACCGACCGTCAGCGTGGAAACCGGCGAGGTCGTGTCGCGGACGGTCACGTGGAAGGACTTCGTCCCGACGTTTCCGTGGGAGTCCGCGGCCGAGCAACTCACCAGGGTCGTTCCCAGGGGAAACGTCGAGCCGGACGCGGGCGTGCACGTAACCGGTACCGACCCGTCGACGATGTCCGTGGCCGATGCGCTGAAGGAGACGGCGGTGCCCGCAGGCGAGACGGCCTCGACGACGATGTCGGCCGGGACGGTCAGGCCCGGCGGCGTCGTGTCGACGACGGTGATGGTGAAGGACGCGGAGCCCATGTTCCCGTGGGCGTCCGTCGCGACACACGTCACGGTCGTCGTGCCGAATCCGAATGTCGAGCCGGACGCGGGCGCGCACGAGACTCCGACAGAGCCGTCGACGACGTCCGTCGCCGTCGACACGAAGGTGGCCATCGCACCGCTCGGTCCCGTGGCCTCGATCATTCGGTTCGGCGGGACCGTCACCACGGGTGGGGTGGTGTCCCGGACAGTAATCGTGAACGTGGCGGAACCGGTGTTGCCGTGCGCGTCGGCGGCGGAACACCTCACGGTCGTCACCCCGAGCGGGAACGTCGCTCCCGAGGGACGTGCGCAAGCCGGCGTGAGGGAGCCGTCCACGAGATCGGAAGCGGACGAAACGTAGGAGACGGATGCCCCCGATGCGCTCGTGGCCTCTCGGACGATGCCTCCCGGCACCGTGATGTGCGGCGGAGTGGTGTCCCGGACCGTAACCGCAAACGAGGAGGAGCCCGTGTTTCCATGGGCATCCCTCGCGGTGCAATCGACGCGCGTCGTGCCGAGTGGGAACGTGGATCCTGAAGACGAGCTGCAGCTCGCAGTGACGGGGCCGTCGACGATGTCCGTCGCGCCCGCGGAGAACGGAACCGTGGCACCTCCTGGACCGGTCGCCTCGGCGGTGATGTCCGCGGGGACCGTCAGTGACGGGGGCGTCGTATCGACGACGATGACATCAAAGGACCTCGACGCCAAGTTCCCGTGGGAATCAATCGCCGTGCACATCACGGTCGTCGTCCCGAGCGGGAACATTGAGCTCGAAGTCGGGGTACACTGGGCCGCGACCGAACCGTCGACGAAGTCCGATGCGGATGCGGAGAACCCGACGGTTGCGCCGCTCGGGCCGGTCGCTTCGGCGGTTATCGTACCGGGAAGTACGAGGGTTGGTGGCGTCGTGTCCCGGACCGCCACTTCGAACGAACCGGTCGCGCTGTTGCCATGGGCATCCGTCGCCGTACAAAGGACGACCGTAGTCCCCAAGGGGAGCATCGACCCCGAGGCCGGGCTACACGACACCGGTACGGGGCCGTCCACGATGTCCGTCGCGGAGGGAACGAAGGAAACCACGGCCCCTGATGGCCCGGTCGCCTCTGCGATCGCATCGGCCGGGATCGTCAACGCCGGCGGGGTCGTGTCTTGAACGATCACGTCGAACGATCCCGACGCGGTATTCCCTGCGACATCGGTCGCTGAACAAGATACACTCGTCGTGCCGATCGCGAACGTCGAACCGGGGAGCGGTGTGCAATGGACCGGAATCGCACCATCGACCAAATCGTCGGCGGAGGCCGCGAAGGAGACGATCGCTCCGAACGATCCGGTCGCTTCCCGAGTGATGTCCGCCGGGAGGGAGAGCGCAGGCGGGGTTGTATCGACCACGCTCACCTCAAAGGTCGACGCTCCCGTGTTGCCGGCCGAGTCGGTGGCCGTGCAGGTGACGGCGGTCGAGCCGAGCGAGAAGGTGGATCCGGACGTCGGAGCGCATGAAACCGCCATGGACCCGTCGACGATATCCGAAGCCGACGAGGAGAACGTGACGACGGCCCCCGTCGGTCCCGTCGCCTCGACCGAGAACGGGAAGGGTACCGTCACAATCGGTGGCGTGGTGTCTCGGATCGTGATGGTGAATGTGGCCGTCACCGCATTCGCATGGAAGTCGGTGGCGGTGCAATCGACGCGCGTCGTGCCGAGCGGGAACATGAATTCTGAAGACGGGCTGCAGGTGGCCGTGACGGGGCCGTCGACGATGTCTGTCGCTCCAACGGAGAACGGAACCGTGGCGCCGCCTGGACCGGTCGCCTCGGCGGTGATGTCCGCAGGAACCGTCAGCGACGGGGGCGTCGTATCGACGACGTGGATCGTGAAGGACGCGATGCCCGTGTTGCCGTGGGCATCTGTGGCCCGGCACACCACCGTCGTGGCGCCGAATCCGAACGTTGAGCCGGAGGCCGGAGTACAGACCGGGGTCAGCCTTCCGTCGACGAGGTCATCGGCGG
>Ga0209235_1000108_pt1 | contig 35787 bp, 38 predicted proteins | sample GraSoi013_1_20cm_4_FD_185817 | JGI IMG/M metagenome (GOLD analysis project Ga0209235, IMG submission 185817) | Grasslands soil microbial communities from the Angelo Coastal Reserve, California, USA - Sample 09_25_2013_1_20cm (SPAdes) (version 2) | ecosystem: Environmental > Terrestrial > Soil >... | reverse complement strand
TCTCCGGCGGGATCAGCCGCCGATGCACGGGGAAGAAATGCAGATCGAACCTGCGGGAGACAAAGCCCCACAGCCCGGCGGGAAACTTGAGGGTCACTACAACCGCCAGAAGACCCAGGCCTACCAGGTACCAGGTGCCGTAGTCCGAGAAGAGCTTGTTCAGCAGGTAGAACAGCGCCACTCCCACTAGCGTGCCCTCCAGCGTGCCCACTCCGCCCACCACGACGATGAAGATGGCGAAGGCGCTCCAGTTCACGGTGAACGCCGCGTCGGGCGAGATGCGCAAGTTGCCGAGGAAGTAGAGCGCTCCCGCCAGGCCCGCGCCGGCTGCGGCGATCAGGTACACGGCGCGCTTCGTCCGGGTCACGTCGACGCCCTGGCTCTCCGCGGCGGTCTCGCTGTCGCGAAGCGCGAGCAGGGCCAGGCCCTCCCGCGAGCGCAAGAACCCGTAGACGGCAGCGACGGCCGCCGTCGCGCCTGCAAGACAGAGCCAGAAGGTCGCCGCCTCGCGCGTCGACCGCGAGATGCCCCGCAACGCGGTGAGGCTGGTGCCCGAACCGCCTCCGACCGTCGAGATGTTCGCGATGGAGATCCGGAACACCTCCGCGATGACCCAGGTGCCGATGGCGAAGTACCCGCCCTGCAGCCGGAAGGCGATGAACGAGACGGGCACCGCCAGAGCGAGCGTCGCGACCATCGCCAGCGGCACCGCCAGGAACGGATTGACGTGAAGGTGGTTGCCGAGGACCAGCAACGCGTAGCCGCCCAGTCCCACGAACGCCTGCTGCCCGATCGAAACCATGCCGCCATACCCGGCGAGCAGGTTCCACATCAGCGCGAAGATCAGGTAGCAAGACATCTCCTCGAATTCGCGCATCCATCCGGGATCGGCCCACCATGGGAAGGTCGAGAGCCAAAGCACGAGCACCGCCGCGACGGCGCCGCCGATACGGCTCGCGCGCGTCGCCCGCGAGACGGTGAATGCAGCCGTCATCTCGTCCTCGGAAACAGCCCGCTCGGCCGCAGGAGCAGAGCGCCGAGGAACACGACGTGACCGGTCCAGATCCCCCATCCCGGATCGATGCGGAAGCCGATGTCCTGCGTGACGCCCAGCAGCATCCCGCCGACCAGCGTCCCGTAGAACGAACCCATGCCGCCGATGATGACTGCTTCGAACGCGTAGAGGAGCAGCGATGGTCCGTCGGTAGCCGAGACGGTCGTCTTCATGCCGTGGAGCGTGCCCGCGAACGCCACCACGAGAAAGGCGATGCCGGTCGCCAGCGCGTACACGTGGCGATGATCGAGGCCCATCAGCTCGGCGGCCTCGCGATCGTCGCTCACCGCGCGGAATGCTCTGCCGAGATCGGTGCGGTCGAAGAGCAGCTGCAAGCCCACCGTCAACGCCAGAGCGGCGGCGAAGATGAGCAACGGGAGTGCCCCGATCGAGAAGCCCTCGGCGAGCTGGAAAGTGGCGGTGTTCAGGCCACCCGAGTCGATCGAACGGGGGTCGGCGGTATAGATCTGTTGCAGCACGTTCTGGATGACGATGGCCAGCCCGAAGGTGACGACGAGCGACCGCATCGGGTCCTTCCCGATGGTTCCGTTGAGCACCAGCCGCTGCAGCAGATAGCCGCCGGCGAACGCCAGCGGAAGCAGGACGATCAGCGCCAACCAGGGCGACCCCGTCACCACCGCGAGGGACCAGGCCACGAATGCCGAGAGGATGATGAAGTCACCGTGAGCGGTATTGGTCAGGCGCATCACGCCGAAGAGCAGCGACTGGCCCAGCGCGAAGAGCGCATAGAGACCTCCCAGGAGCACGCCCTGCACCAGCGTGTCGAGGAAGCTCAGCATCGTCACACGCCGAAATACGCCCGCGAGATCCGCTCGCGGGTCAGCTCGCTCGAAAGCCCGTGGAGCGTGATCCGGCCTTCCTGCATGCAATAGAGCCGGCGCGAAACCCGCTGCGCGACCGCCACGTCCTGCTCCACGATCACGGCCGTCACGCCGTCGCGGCACACCTGCTCGAGCGCCTGGTAGATCTCCTTCACCACCACGGGCGCGAGGCCGAGGGACAGCTCGTCGCAGATCAAGAGCTGCGGGTTGCTCATCAGGGCGCGCCCGATCGCCACCATCTGCTGCTCGCCACCGGAAAGAGAGGCGGCGGGATGAGCGCGCCTCTGCTGCAGTCTGGGGAAGAGGCGGTAGACCGAGTCGAGCTTCCAGGGACCGGCGCGCTTCACGTACCCGCCCATCATGAGGTTTTCCTCGGCCGAGAGGCTGGGAAACAGCCGCCTGCCCTCGGGCACCAGCGCGATCCCGCGCCGTACGATCCTGCCAGGCGCAAGACCGCCGATCGGCTCTCCGGCGAACCTGACCGCTTCCCGCGGCGCCCGCAGCAAGCCGCAGACAGTCTTGAGGAGAGTGGACTTTCCCGCGCCGTTCGCGCCGACGAGCGCCGCGATTTCGCCGCGCTCGATCTCGAAATCCACGCCGAACAGCACCTGGGAATCGCCGTAATACGCGTCGAGCTTCCGGGTGGAGAGGAGATCCATGGTCAGGCCGCAAGCCCCATGTACACGCGCTGCACCAATGGGTCCCCCATCACCGCGACAGGCGCGCCCTCGGCGATCTTGCGGCCGGCGTCGAGCACCAGCAGCCGCCCGGCCGCGGCGAGCAGCGCGTGCACGACGTGCTCGATCCAGAGCATGGTCACGCCAGTCCGCTGGATGCGGCGGATCTCCTCCACGAGCTCCATCGCCTCGTGCTCGGTCAGCCCGCCGGCGATCTCGTCCAGGAGGAGCAGCCGCGGTCCCGTCGCCAGCGCGCGCGCCAGCTCGAGGCGCTTGCGGTCGAGCAAGGTCAGGGTTCCCGCCAGTCGATTCGCCTTCGAGAGCAGACCGGTTTCGCCGAGGACCTGCACGGCACTGTCGTAGGTTTCCTTCTCCCGCTTCTGCGAGCCGAAGGACGCCGCCACGATCAAGTTCTCGAACACCGTCATTGCGCCGAACGGTTGCGGGATCTGGTAGGCGCGCCCGATCCCCAGGCGGCAGCGCCGGTGGGGCGGCTCGTGGCTGATCTCATGCCCCCCGAAACGGATCTGTCCTGCATCCGCGCGGACGTCTCCGCTGACGAGGTTGAAGAGCGTGGTCTTGCCCGCGCCGTTCGGTCCGAGGATGCCGAGGGTCTCGCCCTCCTCGACGGCGAGCGAGAGGCCGTCGATCACCCGAAGGGCGCCGTAGCTCTTCGACACCCCATCGAGGGCGAGGATCGCGCCCATCCTCAGGAGATCAGCTTGAGCTTGCCGGCCACCGGAATCTCGGGCGCCGCATGGTTGCTGACGATGACCAGCTCGTACCGGTGCTTCTTGCCCTTCACCCACTGGCCGAGGACGAGCGGCGTCTTCGAGACGTTCTTGAACGGGCCCCCACCGCCCCACTTCACCGGGCCCACGACGGTGGAAAGGTTGGTCGCGGCGACCGCGTCGCGCAGCTGCTTCTTGTCGTGCGGGTCCCGCGCCCGGTGCAGGGAGTCGACCGCCACCTCGAAGAGCGCGTGTGCAAACCCGATGGGCTGCGTCCACTGCCTGCCGCTCGCCGATTCGTACGATTCCGCCAGCTGCCTAGCGCTCTGACCCGTGAGCGACGACTTGAACGGGTGCGAAGGCGACCACCAGACCTCGGTCGAGAGCCCTTCGCCGAGCTCGCCGAGCGCCTCGATGGCGCCGGGAAACAGCAGGGCCTTGCCCAGCGTGACGACCTTGGGACGATAGCCTTGCTGCCGCGCCTGCGTGAGGAAGGTCTTGGCGTCGGGCGGGATCACCACGCCGGTGACGATGTCGGCAACCTGCTTGAACGCCGCGATCTGCGCGGAAAAATCGTTGTTCATGTTCTGGAAACGGCCGGGGTCGATCAGCGTGAAGCCCTCCGCCTGCAGCGGCTTCGGAAAGCCGCGCTCCTTGTCGCCCCAGGCATTGCCGTCTCCGTCGTTGGGGAAGAGGCCACCGACCTTCTTGTTGGTGGTTACCGACTTCCAGCCGGCGAGGAAGTTGCCGATCACGTCTTCGAGGCCCCAGAAGAAGTGATACGTCCACTCGAAGCCCTTGCCAGGGTCCCCGTTGCGACCGAAGAACCACGGCTGCCAGGGCACGACCGTGGAGATGCAGGGCACTTCGTTGAGCTCGCAGGCGTCGCAGACCGGGTTCGCCGTCTCCGGCGTCGAGGACACCAGCACCAGGTCGACTTTCTCCTTGAGGATGAGGTCGTTTGCGACTTCGCCGGCCCGGTTCGGGCTGGACTGGCTGTCCTTCTGCAGCACCTTGATCTCGGTCTTCTTGTCGGCCGCGAACAGCTTGTTCATCTGCTCGATGATGAACCGGTCCGCCTCGCCGAACGGCGCCAGCGCGCCGGTCTGCGGCGAGACGAAGCCGATGCGGATGGGCCGCTTTTGCGCAAAGGCAAAGCGCGGCAGTCCGAGAATCGCTGCGGCCTTGATCAACGCTCGACGTGTTGTCATACGCTCCCCCCGGGCCTGCGGCCCTCCCAGGCGTCCTGCAAGAGCTGGCGAACGGCGCGGCGCTCCAGCGGTCGCGGGTTCGGATACGGCTGCATCGTGGCCATCTCCGCGGCCCGGTCGAGGCCACTCTCCGGCATGCCGAGATCGCGCAACGCCATGGACGCCCCGAGCCGCCGGGCGAGATCGTATACGCCGGAAGGGGCCTCTTTGGCGTTCAGAGCGGCGGCGATCCGCCGCATCGCCTCGGGCGCGGCGGACTGGTTGTAGGCGAGCGCGTGGGGCAGCACCGCAGCATGCGTTTCGGCATGCGGAAGGTTGAAGGTCCCGCCGAGCGTGTGACAGAGCTTGTGGTGCAATCCCATCGCCGCTCCGGCGAGGACGAGGCCGCAGAGACATGCGCCATACAGACAGCGCTCGCCGTCCCCGGGAAGGCCCCCAGCGAGGGCGCGGATCCCTTCCTCGGCGAGCAGGGCATGCACCGGCGCGACGTTCTCGGCGTAGAGGCCTTCGCAGCCGTGCGCGATCGCATTCATTCCGCTCATCGCGGCGATCTTCGGGGGAAGCGGGGCAATGACCGCGGGGTCGTAGATCACCGTGCGCGGCAGTACCCGGACGTCGCGGCCGGTCTTCTTCTGCCCTCCTTCGGTGATGCCGAAAACGGGCGTCATCTCCGAGCCGGAATAGGTGGTCGGAATGGCGAGGATGGGCAGGCCCGACTCGAGGGCAATGGCCTTGGCGAGTCCGATGGTCGAGCCGCCTCCGACGGCGATCGCGCAGTCGGCGTCGAGCCGCCGCGCCTCCTCGCGAGCGGCGCTCGCCACCTCGATCGGGACATGCATCACCGCGCCGTCGAAGATTCCAGCACAGCGGCCGGCGAGGCGGCGTTTGATGTCGTCGGCGGCTCGCCGGTGCGGCGTGGAAAGCACGAGCGCTCGCCTCGCGCCCAGAAGCTCGATCTCGCGCTCGAGGTGCGAGAGGCTTCCCGCTCCGAACAGCACCCGGGGACTGTGGAAGGCGAAGGAGATCATGCGCACATGTCCTGTGGCGGAGGAACGAGCGCGGCGCGCGTGACCCGCTGCAGCTCGGCGAAGGTGAGCCCGTCCACCATCTCACGGACGCGCAGCCCGACAGGCGTGACGTCGATCACCGCCAGGTCGGTATAGATGCGATCGACGCAAGCGACGGCGGTGAGCGGATACCGGCAGCGCTCGACGATCTTGCTCTCGCCCGCCCGCGTGAGGTGCTCCATCATCACGAGCACCTGCTTGGCGCCGATGGCCAGGTCCATCGCGCCCCCAACCGCCGGGATGGCGTCCGCCGCGCCGGTGTGCCAGTTGGCCAGATCTCCCGACACCGAGACCTCGAACGCGCCGAGCACGCAGATGTCGAGGTGCCCTCCGCGCATCATCGCGAAGGAATCGGCATGGTGGAAGAAGGAGCCGCCCGGCAGCAGCGTGACGGGCTGCTTGCCCGCGTTGATCAGGTCGGGATCCTCCTCGCCCGGAGCCGGCGCTGGGCCCATGCCGAGGATCCCGTTCTCGCTGTGGAGGAAGATCTCGCGATCGCGCGGCAGGTAGTTGGCGACCAGTGTGGGCATGCCGATGCCGAGATTGACGTACGCCCCCTCCGGAATGTCGCGCGCCACCCGGGCCGCGAGCTGCTCGCGGGTCAGGCGCTTCATGCGACCACCACGCGATGGACGAAGATTCCCGGGGTGACGACGGCCTCGGGATCGAGCGCGCCGACATCGACCACCTCGTCGACCTGGGCCACGGTGCAGGTCGCCGCCGTGGCCATCACCGGACCGAAGTTGCGCGCGGCCTTGCGGTAGACGAGGTTCCCAAGCCGATCGCCGCGATGCGCCTTGATGAGCGCGAAATCGGCCGTCAGCGGGTACTCGAGCACGTGCGGCCGGCCCGCGAGCAGGCGCGTCTCCTTGCCTTCGGCGAGGAGCGTGCCGTGGCCGGTCGGAGTGAAGAAGGCTCCGATGCCCGCGCCCGCCGCGCGGATGCGCTCGGCGAGATTGCCCTGCGGCACCACCTCCAGCTCTACTTCCCCCGCCCGGTAGAGCGCGTCGAAGACGAACGAATCGGCCTGTCGCGGAAACGAGCAGACCATCTTGCGCACGCGGCGCGCTTTGAGCAGCGCCGCGAGGCCCGTCTCGCCATTGCCGGCGTTGTTGTTGATGACGGTCAGGTTTCTCGCACCTTGCGCGATCAAGGCATCGATCAATGCCGAAGGCTGCCCCGCCAGGCCGAACCCGCCGATCATGATCGTCGCGCCGTCGGGCACGTCGGCGACGGCGGCTTGCAGCGAGGCGACGGTCTTGTTCACCATCGTCAATCCTGGCGCGGGTAATAGGCTGGGATCTGCGCGTCGATGTTGACCCAGACCGACTTGGCCTGCGTGTACTCGCGCATCGCCTCGAATCCCATCTCACGGCCGTAGCCCGAGCTGCCGGTGCCGCCGAAAGGCGAGGCGGGATTCACGCGCTTGTAGCAATTGATCCAGACCATCCCGCTCTTCATCTCGCGGGCGAACCTGTGCGCCCTCTGGACGTTCGCAGTCCACAAGCCGCCGCCCAGACCGTATTCGGTGCCGTTGGCGAGGGCCAACGCCTCGTCGTCTTCGCGGAAGGTGGTGACCGTCACGAAGGGGCCGAACACCTCTTCCTGGTACACGCGGTCCGCCGGTTTCGCCCGCACCACGGTCGGCTCCACGTAGCAGCCGCGGGAGAGCTCGGAGCGGTCGGGAGGCGCTCCGCCGAGCAGGACCTCGCCGCCCTCGTCCTTCGCCACCCGCACGTACGACAGCACGCGGTCGCGATGCACTGTCGAGGTCAGCGGTCCCATCTCCGTCGCGGGCTCGATGGGATTGCCGAGCCGGATCGAGCGCGCCAGGGGGAGGAACTCCGCCAGGAACGCGTCGGCGATCCTCTCCTGCAGGAGCAGCCGCGAACCCGCGATGCAGGCTTGACCCTGGTTGTGGAAGATCGCGAAGGCCGAGCCATTCACTGCCGCAGCGAGATTGGCGTCGTCGAAGACGATGTTGGCACCCTTTCCACCCAGCTCCAGCTGGACCTTTTTCAGGTTGCCCGACGACGCTTGAACGATGCGCCGGCCCGTCGCCGTCGAGCCGGTGAAGGCGATCTTGGCGACGCCCGGGTGCTCGGCCAGGTACTGTCCGGCCACGGCCCCCAGCCCCGGCACGATGTTCACCACGCCTTCGGGAAATCCGACCTCCGCCATCAACTCGGCGACGCGGAGGCTGGAGAGCGGCGTGAGCTCGGCGGGCTTCATCACCACGCAATTCCCGGCGGCGAGCGCGGGAGCCATCTTCCAGCTGGTGAACATGAGGGGGAAGTTCCAGGGGACCACCTGCCCCACGACGCCGAGCGGCTCGCGGAGGAGATAGTTGAGGAACCCCGCCTCCACCGGAATGACGGAGCCTTCGAACTTGTCCGCCATCCCGCCGAAGTAACGGAACGTCGCGGCAGTGCGCGGAGCGTCGAGGGCGCGCGTATCGCGCAGCGGATGGCCGGTGTCGAGCGTCTCCAGCCTGGCCAACTCCTCCGCGTGCTCCTCCATCCTCTCGGCCAGCTTCAGGAGCAACCGACCCCGCTCGGCAGCGGCGGTCCGGCTCCACTTCGGAAACGCGGCACGCGCCGCCTCCACCGCCTTGTCGATGTCCGCTTTGCCCGCCATCGATACGTCGGCCAGCGGAGTGTTGTCGTGCGGGTTCAACGAGGGCAGCGTCGCGCCGTCCTCCGCCGGGACGAACCGTCCGCCGATGTAGAGCCGATGCTCGATCTCCATGCCTCCCTCTCAACCCGCGATGCGGATCTTGCGCTCCGATACAGCGAGCGGAACTCGCGTCAGCGCGTCGCCCGCGCAGGGCCCTTCCTCGCAGAATCCGTCGTCGAACCGGAACATCGCGTAGTGCGTCACGCAGTAGATGCGCGAGTGATCGTAGATGAGGAACCGGTCCGGCTCGAGGTTGAGCGGCGTGCCGAAGTGAGGGCACCTGTTCACGTAACCCCAGACCCTTTCGCCGCTGCGCAACACCAGCAGCCGGAACGGTTCGCTCCCTTCCCCGTACACGAACTGCCGGGCCTTTCCGTCGGGCACCTCGTCGAGGGCGCAGACCTCGGTGCCCGGCGGAGGGGGCACCTCAGAACTCGACCGGATAGGGCTTGAGCTGGCCCGTCTCGTACAGCTTGGGCAGATCCATGCGCGCGTTCTCCCAGACGAGCAGCATGGAGCGCTTGGTGGCGAAACCCTGGTGGCGGATATCGGCCGGCATGCTGGCCACGTCGCCCGGGCGCATCAAGAGCCGGGCGCGGGGCTTGCCGGTCTCCTTGTCCTCCACCTCCCACTCGATCTCGTCGGTGAGCTGGACGAACCACTCGACGCGGTCGTTCCCGTGCTTGATGGGGAGGATGTATTCCTCGGTGGTCGGGCAGAAGAGCGACTCCCGGCAGACCGACGTCACGGACGGGTTCCAGGTGACGTCGGATCGCGAGAGGTACTTGAAGAGATTGATCGCGTGCAGCTTCCCTTCGAAGCCAGGCTCCACTTCGATGACGGGGTCGTCCTGCGGCACGTCGGCGAACGCGCGATTCACCGGAAGATCATCTCGCAGCGGAGAGTCGCCGGACATTCCCGGCATCCGCTTGGTGGCCACGCGCGTCCGCTCGATGGCCTCGATGTTGTCGCCGTTCTTCGGACCGGCCCAGGTCGAGCCGGTTTCCTCCGGCGCCGCGAAGGGATCGAATCCGGCGCTGCACCAATCGCGCAGGATGGCCTTGCAGGTGGCCATGGCGAAGGGCGAATCGAATTCCTCGACGTAGGAGAGCCCGGCCTTGTGATACGCCTCGTGGTACCGGCCGGCGAAGAACTGCACCCGCCCGTACAGGTTGCGGCTTCCGAACATCGGGTCGAAGTTCACCCAGCCGTAGAAGAAACCCCAGGCCACATCGCGCATCAGCGAGCGCAGGAACGCATCTGCCGACATGCGGTGCTCGAGCCGGCCCTGCGGCGTAGGCCAGCTGAGGTGGACGAAGTAGTCGTCGCGCAAGAAGTGGAATTGTCCCAGCTCGAAAGCGCGGAAGCCGGTCTTCGGGTCGGGCTCGCTCATCACCACATTGAACTGCGGTGGCCTCGCCGGCCCTCGCACTGCTGCCGATTCGGGCATTGCCATGGCCGTCTCCTTCAGTGGGTGCAGATCTCCGCCCACTTCTGCTGGGTGAGGTCGCCGAGGATGGTCTGCTGGATCATCACGGAGGGCCGCGCTGCGCTGAACTGGTACGCGGCGCCTTTGGGGAGCAGGGCCTGGTGGCCACGCTTGAGATGGATGCGGCCCATCTTCTTGCCGTTTGGAGGGCGAGGAAGGCGCTGGGTTCCATCCTTGCTGCGCGCGATCACCGAATCGCCGGGCTCGACGAACGAGACCGTCACCTCGCCGTCCATCACCACCACGAATTCGTCGTGGCTGGCCGCAAACCAGTCGGAGGTGCCCTCGGCGCGGATCGCCTCGATCACGTAGTCGAGGTTCTTCGCTACCGCGACCTTGTCGTACGGCCGGGACTTCGACGCGACCTCGAATACGTTCGAGTAGCAGTAATGCTTGGGATCGTCGTCGATGATCGAGAGGTGGCCCCTCTCGAAGCTCTCGAGCGACCCCATGACCGTCGTGTAATGGCCCATGCCCACCTCCAGGGAGGAGCGCAGCCTAGGCCCGCGGCCGGCAGGCGTCAAGCAGTTTTTTCGCAGGGCGAACTCTTGTTCGCAATACGAACATGGACTAGACTTCCGGCCGTGAATGCTCCAACACCACGCAGCGGCGATGCCTACGTCCAGTCGTTCGCGCGCGGCCTCTCCGTGATCCGCGCGTTCAGTGGCGAGCGACCCGCGATGACGCTCTCCGAGGTCGCCGCGGCTGCCGGATTGACGCGGGCTGGCGCGCGCCGGATCCTCCTCACGCTGGTCCAGCTCGGCTACGTCTCCCTCGACGAGCGCAAGTTCCGTCTGACCGCGCGCATCCTCGACCTGGGATTCGCCTACCTGTCATCGATGCCGTTCTGGAACCTGGCCGAGCCCATCATGGAGGCGCTGGTCGAGCAGGTGCACGAGTCCTCGTCGGCCTCCGTGCTCGAGGGCACCGACATCGTCTACGTGCTGCGTGTTCCGACGCACAAGATCATGACCATCACGCTCGGCCCCGGCAGCCGGCTGCCGGCGTACTGCACCTCGATGGGCCGCGTGCTTCTCTCCGGGCTGGACGACGCGCAAGTGGACTCGATCCTGCGCCGGTCGAAGATCGAAGCGCGCACGCCCTGGACGGTGACCGACCGCGGTGAGCTGCGGAAGCTGATTGCCGAGGTGCGCGCCCGGGGCTGGGCGCTTGTGAACCAGGAGCTCGAGGAGGGCCTGGTCTCGATCAGCGCGCCGATCCGCGAGCGCAACGGCCGGATCCTCGCCGCCCTCAATGTCAGCGGCCAGGCGAACCGCACCTCCCCGCAGCAGGTGGTGAAGCGTTTCCTCCCTCCCTTGCGCGCCGCCGCGGAGCGGCTCAGCGACCTGCTGCGGCGAAGGTCATGAAGTGCATCGTCGCCGGCGGCGGGATCGGCGGGATGGCCCTGGGCCTATCGCTTCACGACGCCGGCCTTCGCGACGTGGAGATCTACGAGTCGGCGCCGGCGGTCAAGGAGCTCGGCGTCGGCATCAACATCCTGCCCCACGCGGTGCGCGAATTGACCGAGCTGGGCCTGGCGGAAGCGCTGGGCGCCGCCGGCATCCCGACCGCCGAGCTTGCCTATTACTCCCGGCACGGACAGCGGATCTGGGCCGAGCCTCGCGGCCTCGCCGCGGGTTACCGCTGGCCACAGTTCTCGATCCACCGGGGCCAGCTGCTGGGCATTCTCCATCGCGCAGTCCTCGCGCGGCTCGGCGCGGGCCGCGTGCATACCGGCCATCAACTGGTGCACTTCGGGCAGGAGCAAGGACGCGTCTGGGCCGAGTGCGCCGGGTATTCCCGTGTCGAGGGCGATGTGCTCGTCGGGTGCGACGGCATCCATTCCTGCGTGCGCCGCACTTTCCATCCCAAAGAAGGGCCCCCGAAGTGGAATGGAATCACCATGTGGCGCGCGGTGACGGCCGGCAAGCCGTTTCTCACCGGCCGGACGATGATCATGGCTGGCCATTTCGGCCGGCGGATGGTGGTCTACCCCATCTCGAAGGCGCACGAAGAAAAAGGCCTGGCCCTGATCAACTGGGTGGCGGAGCTCAAGAACGCTCCCGACCAGGCCATGCCGGTGCAGAACTGGGAGCACACGGCGCGCGTCGACGAGGTGGTCGAGCCGTTCGCGTCGTACGTCTTCGATTTCCTCGACGTGCCGGCCTTGATCCGGGGCGCCGGGACCATCTACCAGTACCCAATGGTGGACCGCGATCCGCTTCCGACCTGGAGCTTCGGGCGAGTCACGCTGCTCGGAGACGCGGCCCACCCGATGTTCCCGGTCGGCTCCAACGGGGCGTCGCAGGCCATCATCGACGCGCGCGTCCTCGCTCGGGAGCTGGCGCTGCAGCCCTCGATCGAAGCCGCGATCGACGCCTACGACGCCGCGCGGCGCCCGGCGACTGCAGCCATCGTGCTCGCGAACCGGCAGGCAGGTCCCGAACGATGCATGGACATCGTCGAGGAGCGGGCGCCGGACGGGTTCAGCGATCTCACGGCGGTCGTCAGCCAGGAGGAGCTGCTGGAGATCTCCAGCGCCTACAAACGGACGGCCGGCTTCGATCCGGCCATCCTCAATGCGCGGCCTTCGCTGTCAGTGCGCTGATCGCTCAGCCGCGCTCGTAGGCCTGCTTCAGCTTGTCGATCTCCATCTTGTCCATCTGCAGCATGGCTTCCATCACGCTCTTCGCCTTCTTCGCGTTCTTGTCCTGCAAGAGCTCGCCCAGGATGGTGGGCACGACCTGCCAGGAGAGGCCGAACTTGTCCTTGAGCCAGCCGCACCGGTCGGTCTTTCCGCCCTGGGAAAGCTTGCCCCAGAAGTAGTCGACCTCCTCCTGCGTCTTGCAGTTCACCACGAACGAGATCGCGAGGGTGAATTCAAACTGGGGGCCGCCGTTCAACGCCACGAAGTCCTGTCCATCGAGCTTGAAGGCGACGGTCATCACCGATCCCTTCGGGCCAGGCCCGGCCTCGCCATATCGCGCGACACTGACGATCCCGGAGTTCTTGAAGATCGAGGTGTAGAACCTCGCGGCCTCCTCGGCCTTCGTGTCGAACCACAGGAACGGGGTGATCTTTTGCATCTCAGCGTTCTCCTTGGTTGGTCATCCCATGCTTGGACGGTTGGAGGCAGCGAAAATCATCGGTGCCGCCACCGCGGCGGATTCTCGGCCAGATCTGGCCGCCTGTCAGTCCTGAACGCAACCCTCGCGGGGATGCGGCATCCTTGCTGTTGGGCGTAAGTTGTATATACAACCCCATCCCAGGAGGCAAGTCATGGATCGTCCATCCACAGCTCTCGTCGCCATCGCTCTCATCGGAGCGGCGTGCTCCTCGATTCCGAGGCCCGCGCCGCAGCTTGCGCAGAACCGCGAAGTGGAAGGCTTCGCCGCGGCTGCCGCCTGGCCGAACGCCGAGGTGGCGGTCCCCATCATCGCCGCCCAGGAGTTCATGGCCGCGCGGCACGAGCGGGACGGATACGAGTACTTCCAGCGGCTCGCCCGTGAGCAGCCTGACCGCCCGGTGCTCACCTCCCTGGAAGGTCTGCTGCAAGCGCGCAGCGCCGGCGAGATTCCGCTCCTGCAGCGCGTGGCCTGGGTCGAAGAGGCGATTCGCAAGCTGGACCGGGGCGCCGAAGCCGAGCCAGTCGCCGGGCAGCTCCTGCGGGGACTCGTCTTCGCCGACCTGCCGGAGCGGTTCGGCAAGGCGAAGCAGGCCGTCGCGGATCTGGAGGCGTCGCTCGCCAGACGCGATGCCTTCCCGATCGAGATCGATCGAGGGGTGTTCCGCGCGCTTGCGAATGCCTGGCGGACGCTCGGCGACGAGAGACGCTCGCAGGAGATGCTGCGGCGCGCCGGGTATGACTCCGCAGACGGACCCGCCGTCCCCGGAAACATCTCGGTCGGCCCGGACGCGGGATTCCGGTTCACGAATCCGAAGCTCGTCCGGGAAGCCGACGGAGTGTACGTCGCGGAAGGCTTCGATTTCGCGAACATCAGCTTCCTGGTGGATCCGGCGGGCGTCATCGCCATCGATGCCGGCACCACGGAAGACAGCGCCCGGACGGCGATGAAGGCGCTGCGCCAGATCACCAACGCGCCGGTCCGTTACGTCATCCTGACGCACTCGCACTGGGACCATGTCGGTGGCCTCTCCGCGGTTCGCGAGCCCGGCACGGTCGTCATTGCCCGGGCGAACTTTGCCCAGGAGTTGTCGCGGATGCGCAGCTCGCAGCGGACCTTCAACTGGTTCTTCGGCAACCGGCCGGTCGGGCTGGACGTGCGCGTCGACCGTCTCGTCACCGCGGAGGAATCCCTGCGCTTCGGAACCTTCGATCTCCGGCTCATCCCCGTCCGCGGCGGTGAGACGGAGGATGCGCTGTTCATCCATCTTCCCCGCCAGGGATTCCTCTTCGTCGGCGACGCGTTCATGCCCTACGTAGGCCCTCCCTTCCTCTCCGAAGGATCGCCGGCGGGATACATCGAGACGCTCGCGACCGTCCGCTCGATCGCGCCGCGCAGGCTCATCCACGGGCATCCCCCGCTGACCCGGTTCTTCAACATGGAGGCGATCGCGGGCCTCGAGGCGGCGCTGCGAAATCTGTACGAGCACTATGTGCCAGAGATGCAGCGCGACCGGCCGCTGGCGGAGATCCTGCACGACAACTATCTGTCTCCGACGCTGCGCGAGAGCCCGAAGGCAGTGATCCCGTACCTCGTCACCCGGGATCATTTCCTTCAGAGGCTGCATCGTGCGGAGGCTGGCTACTGGCAGGCGGACGGCGAAGGGATGGACGTCATGACCCGCGGTGAACGGGCAGCCTTGCTCGACCAGTTTGGCGGTGGGACCGAGGCGGCCTTCACGCGGGTGGCCGAAGACCTGATCGCGAGAGGCGACGCACCGCTTGCGCTGAGCGCGACCGACATGGGCTTGCTGAGGTACCCGTCCAGCGAAAGACTTCGCAAGGACCGCACGCAGGCGCTCTCCATGCTGATCGAGCGATACAACCCGGTGAACCCGTTCCGCTTCATCATCTACTCGCAATGGGCAGGCATCCCATTGCGGCCGATCGGCGATCCCGAGCGAGGCGCTCAGTGAAGCATGCAGGCTGGAGGCAGGTCGGACGCCGGATCGCTTCGGAATGCCTGGCGATCCGGGTCCGCCGCCTCGGCCGCGTGATCACCCGCATCTACGATACGGCGCTGACTCCGTACGGCATCAGCATCGCCCAGGTGAACCTCCTCGCGGCCATCGCGGTCGCCCGGGGTGTCCGGCCAACGGATCTGACGCAGGTGCTGGACGTGGAGAAATCGACGCTCAGCCGCGACCTGAAACGGATGGAAGACCTCGGCTGGGTGCGCTCCGGTCGAACCGCGCGGGGCCGCGGCCGTTCCCTGACCCTCACGCCCGCCGGAGAACGGCTACTGGTGCAGGTCGGTCCAGCGTGGGAGCAGGCGCAACAGATGGCGTCGGCGGAGCTCGGGAAGCAACCGTTCGAACAGCTTCGGAAGCTCTTGTCGCCATTCGCGCCGCTGTGAGCCGGCGCGCGCGCAGCGATCTCTGCGGGGCCTTGCCGGCGATCCTGTTAGTCCTACTTGCCGCTGGGAAGCCCGGGTAGCTTCCCCTGCTGGATGAGCCACGGGAGCTGGCCGGAGACGCCGAGCACGCCGACCGCGAGGAGGAAGACGAGCAATGCGACGGCGCCTCCGGACGCATCCTTCATCACGGGGATCATCTCGTCGAACCCGCGGTAGGCGAGAAAGAACGAGGCGAAGCCGACGACGCTCGACACGACGTAAAGGATTGCATCCGCGAGGCAGTGCGAGAGCACGAAGGACCAGTACGACTGCTTTCCGGTGTATGGCGTGTTCTGGTGCCTCGGCTTGTTCCCGTACACGAGCTGGTTGTGCCAGCCACGCCAGCCTTGAAACGCGGTCGCCACGCCGGCCAGCGCGATGTACGTCCAGTGCGGCCAGACGATCAGATCCACCGGCGACAGCCTACCAGAGCCACGCCGGGGGGCGACCGGAAGTGGGTTTTGCATCGAGGCCCCATTTGCGGAGGAAACGGCGGGCAAGCAGCGCGCGTGCTTTCCGCCCGACGAAGTTGCGGCTGCCGCGCGCTGCGACGAGAGACTGATGGGCTACTTTGGTCGCCGAGTGCTCGGCGCGTCGCCACGCCGATCCGTGCCGTAGCCGTACACGGTGCGGCCGCTGGTTTCGACGAACGGCCCACCCGTCTCCTCGGGCACCTCTTCGTTGAGATTTTCCTCGGCGGGAGTCTGGCCGGACGTCGCGGCCTCCACGGATTCCTCGCCGAGCTCCTCGGCGAGGTCGTCGTCTTCGGCTCCAGGAATGAGAGTTTCCGGCTCCTCGCGTTCGCGCTCCGGGTCCGCGCGGTCGCGCTGTGTCAACAGGCCGCTGCTCGGGGTGGAATCTCCGCTCTGTGCAGCAGTCGCACGCGGCCGCTTTTTCGCCGTGCGGTTGCCGCCTGCCGTCCCTGAACCATGCTTTCGCTTTCCGGCCACGATGTCCTCCCTGGCAATCCTCTCGCTCGCCGGAAGGATAACAGCCTGATTCGGGACCGCCCTTGTCTTCGAACCGACAGCTCGCGGTCACCTGCGAATCGCCAGCTCCACGCGCTGGCCGAGCCGTAGCGGCGCGCTCTCGAGCAGCGCAATCTTCGCCCGCACCACCCTCGTGTCGGAGGGCCGCCCGGGATCCTCGGGCTTGACTCTCCGCGGCACCACCTCGTCCGGTATCTCCGAGACGGAGCCGCGGAAAGACTTGCCGGACAATCCTTCGACCGTCACGGCCACCTCGGCTCCTTCGCGGAGCGCAGGGGCGTCGAACTCGTCGACTTCGGCCTCGACCCGGGTGCGCGACAGATCCGCCACCGTCACCAGCGGCGCTCCCGACGCCACCGTCTCGCCCTCCTCCGCATGGTGCGACAGCACGACCCCGTCGATCGGCGAGACGATCCTCGCTCGATCGACCACCGCGCGCAGCCGTCCCGCTCCTGCCTGTGCCGCCGCTGCCCTCGCCGCGGCGCCGGCGATGCGCGCCGCCGCCTCGTCCATGCGTGCGTGCGCGTCGTCGCGATCGCGCTGGGCCTTGTCGACCTGCTCCTGCGCGAACGTGCCCGACTCGACCAGGTGCCGCGCGCGCGAGAGCTGCACCTCCGCCAGCTTCAGGCTCGCCTGCGCGGCGCGCTCCTCCGCCCGCGCCTGGCCCTCGTCGGCGAGCGCCAGCTGCCGTTGCGCGAGCATCTCCTGCAACGCCGCGCGCTGCTCGTCGGCGCGCAGCTCGAGCAGCATCTGCCCCTTCTTGACCTGCTGCCGGTCCTGCACCGCGAGGCGGATGATGGTGCCGGCCATCTCCGTCCCTACCACGACGTGCGCTCCCGGTTCTGCTTCGAGCCGCCCCTCGGCCCGGATGGTCGCCGGCGGCGGCAGGACCGCCGCGGGAGCGCGGGCCGGGGCGGAGATCCAAGCGAGGGCGAGCGCCGACGCGGCACCGACTGCGGCGATGACGGGGATGATTCGCGAGCTCATGGTTCCTCCAGTGTCTGCAAGCTGGTCATGCGGCGATCCTCGATTCCGCCAGCAGGGCTCCATCGGCGATGCGCAGCACCCGGTCGCAGACCGCGCGGACGCGAGGATCGTGCGTGACGATCAGCAGCGCCCGGTTCTGCCGCCGCGCCAGCGAGCGGAAGAGCTCCAGCACCTGCGCGCCGACCTGCGAGTCGAGATTGGCGGTCGGCTCGTCGGCGAGAAGGATCGAGGGGCTGTTGCAGAGCGCGCGTGCGATGGCGATCCGCTGCTTCTGGCCACCCGAGAGATCGCGTGGCAAGAAATCGCGACGGTCCGAGAGACCGACCGCATCGATGAGCGCCTCCGCCTCCTTGCGCGCCTCGGGCCCGCGCACGCCCTTCACGTTCAGCGCGTATTCGACGTTCTCCACGGCGGTCAGCGCCGGGAAGAGATTGAACTGCTGGAAAACGAACCCGATGCTCTTGCGGCGGACCGCGGGCAAGAGCGAGGGCCGGGCGGGATCGATGCGCATGCCGTCGACGGTCAGCTCTCCGCGGGTCGCGGTGAGGATGCAGCCGAGGATGGAGAGGAGCGTGGTCTTGCCGGAGCCGGACGGTCCTTCGAGCGCAACCACTTCGCCGGGATGCAGGTCGAGCGACACGCCGCGGAGCACGTGGACCTGCTCTCGCCCCTCCTGGAACGTCTTGACGATCTCGTTCGCCGACAGCACCGCCATGTGCTCCTCCTAGGTGCGAAAGACGAGTCCCGGATCGATGCCGGCCACCTTGTTGAACGAAAGCAGCGAGGCCGCGATGCAGAACGCCACCGTGCCTCCCAGCACGAGCGCCATGAAGGAAGGCTGCAGGATGAGCTGGAGACCGCCTCGCGCCACGGCTGGCCGGATCAGCAGCGCCGGGATGGCGCCGAGCGCATATCCGATCAGCGCCGACACGGCCGCCTGGCGAGTGAGGATGGCGTAGATGTCCCGGTTGGTGCCGCCGATGGCCTTGACGGTGCCGAACTCCTTGAGGTGCTCCATCGTCGAGGTGTAGAGCGTCTGCGCCACCACCACGACGCCGACCAGGCAGCCGAGAAAGACCGTGATGAAGAGGTTGAAGCCCAAGCCGGTGTTCGCCACCCAGTAGCGCCGCGACTTGGCAGCCCATTCGCTGCGCGTGTGCACGTCGTTGAATGGCAAACGCCGCCTGATCTCCGCCGCGACCGATGGCGCGTCCGCGCCGGGAGCGATCTTGACCAGGATGTAGGTCGTGTTGCCCCGCAGGGTCTGCGCATTCAAGCGCTGCGCCAGGCGGAAATCGAGGAAGGCCATCGGCGTGGTGGTGAAGCTCTTCGCCCCACGGGTGCGGCCGATGATCCGGAGCCGCTCGCGGTTCACCTCGCGGTAGTCGCCCAGCGCGAAGGGCCCGAACCGTTTCGCTGCACTCTGGTCGAGAAAGAGGTAATCGCCGCGGCGCAGATCGGAGAGATTGCCCTCCCAGGTTCCCCAGGGGATGCCCCAGCGCTCGAAGTCCTCGAGCGCGTAGGTGACGACGCTCTCCTGCGACCCGCTGGGCAGGTCGATGTTCAGGAAGCTGACGATCAGGTTGTCGGCGCGCGCCACTCCGGGAACGGAGCGCACGCGATCGACGCGCGACTCGGGAAAGGCGTGGCTGAAATCGACGTTCGGCGTGTTCTTCGAGGTGACCCAGAGGTCGGCATCGATGTGCTCGACGGTCACCGAGGCGTTGTCCAGCAGGCCGAGGAAGAGCCCGACCTGGAACAGGACCAGCAGGACCGCAAACGCCACGCCGGCGACGGTGATGGTGAATCGCGTGCGGTCGTGCAGGAGCGTCTTGAGGGCGAGATCGACCATGGTTTCTTCTCAGCGAGCGATGCCGCGCATGAGCGTATCGAGCAGGTGGTTGAGGCGGGTCTTGATCGGCCGCCAGCGGATGGGGCCGGAGGCGGTTTCGCTCATGACGATCGCGAGCGCCGAGAGTCCGTGCACCGCTGCCCAGAGCGTCTGTGCGACGAGGTCTGCGTCCGACGAGGTCGGGCGAAACCGGTCCTCGTCGATGCACTGCTGCACGACCGACCGCAGCATCGCGTATGCATCGCGCTCGGGCACGCCGCGGCCCTCTAGGCTGGCCTTCTGCCCGGCACCCTTGGGAGTCATGAACATGAGCCGGTAGCTGCTCGGGTGCTCGAGCGCGAACTCGACGTAGGCGCGGCCGAGCTTGCGCAGGCGCGCGAGCGGGTCGGCCTCGCGCGCGACGCGCACGGCGGCCTCGGCCAGCGCGGCGAAGTCGCGCTCGCAGATCTCGCGCAAGAGCGCATCCTTGTCCGGGAAATACTGGTAGATGGCGGTGGCGGAGTATTCGATGCGCCCGGCGATCTTGCGCATGCTGACCGCCTCGACGCCCTCGCTCGCGAACATCTCGCGGGCCGTCCCCAGGATCTTCTCCCGCAGGCTTTCCTTCTCCCGCTGTCTGCGCTGTGCCGAGCCCACGCATCCTCCGAACGGCGCTCACTTACTTAACGTCGTTAAGTCTACTGACGCGGTTGTGATGCGTCAAGCGAAAGGGGGATTCGGCCGCCGGTTGCGACGATGACCGCTTGTCCGCCGATCTGGAGCTTTTCGACCTTCACCGGGCCAGCCTGCCCTCGTCGCAGCGCCTCCTCGAGCGCCGCTTCGCAGTCCCCTCGAGCATCCAGCGAATTGATGAAGGTGGCAAAGTGGATGGGGACCATGACCGCCGCGTGCAGATCGTTCGCCGCCTGCAGGGCCTGACCCGGGTTCAAGTGATGCTTCAACATGATCTCCGGGGGCGCGATGGGACCGATCGGCAGCAACGCCAGGTCGATCGGACCAAACCTGCGCGCGACGTCGGCGAAGAGCGATTCCCGGTATGCCGTGTCTCCGGGAAAGTAGACCGTAATCCCCTGATACTGGATGACGTAGCCAGTGAACGCTTGCGGATGGGAGCCCGAGTCGAGAAATCGTCCTCCGTCGTGATCGACCGGAACTGCAGTGACGATCAGCCCGTTCTTCCTCCACTGGCGCCAATAGGGAACCTCTTCGACGCGGTAGCTGCCCTTTGGAATGTCCGCGGCTGCGCCGACGGGCACGAGCACGTTGGTCAGCTTCCCGCGAAGCAGGCGGAACGTGGCTGGCGACAAGTGGTCGAAATGGCGGTGCGAAACGAGGGCGACATCGACCCTGGGAAGGTGCTCGGGCGCGATACCGGGCGCTACCAGGCGCCGCGACAACCCGCCGACGGTCGAGGTGAACACGGGATCGGTGAGGATCAATTTGTCACCGATCTGGACGAGGGCCGTCGCGTGCCCCACCCAAAGGACTGCGAGCTTCGCCTCCGGACGAACCGGATCCGCGATCGGATTCTCGACTTCGTCCGGGGTCCTGAAGAACGTTCCCACATTGCGCACGGCGATCGCGCCAAACGTGCAAGCCCCCGCGGTACCCATCGAAGCGACACTGAGCGCGATCACGGGGAGCGCGGAGTGGAGTTTCATCGGCTGCGCTATGTCCGCCGCAGGCCGCGGCTTCCACGGCCAGAGGTCACGGTCGTGGTCATGCCGCAGGGGTGACGTGGCGCGAAGACAGGCGCGAACGCATACTCGCCGCGGGAGTCGCCCACATGGTCAGCTCCGTCGAGAGACCGGCAGAACGCTTCGTCACGCCCGGCGTCTCGTTTGCCTGCATCGCCACCACGGCCGCCGGTCTGATCAAGGCGGTCACGTCACGACACCACTCGGCCCCGTCGCTGGCATTGCTCATCGCGCTGGCCGGCTTCCACGCGCTGCTCGGGACGGCGGGCCTCTATCTCGCCGAGCGGCGCGGAACGAAGACCCATCTCCTTCTGAATCTCGCGGCGATGTTCGCCACCGGCGCGGCCGCCGTGGCGGTGAGTCGCGGCGAGGCGTTCCTCCTGCTCATGCCGCTCGTCACGTATGGAGTGCTCTTCCTCTCTCCCGCCGGCGCCGGAGCAGTCGCCGCCGCCTGCTCGGCGGTGACACTGACGGCGTGGGTGTCCCGAGCGTCATCCGTCGCGGAGATCGTTCGGGACGTCGCGCCCTTTGCCCGAACCGATCGAGATCACCCTCTATCGCGCGGCGCAGGAAGCGCTCACGAACGTGCGCCGCCATGCGCGTGCCTCCCGACTCGACATCGAGCTCGCGTTCGCCGCCGGCGGCGGGATCCGGCTGCGGGTGGAAGACGACGGCGTCGGAGCCGACCAGGTGGATCCGGGCTTCGGGCTTCTCGGCCTGCGCGAGAGGGCCGAGAGCGTCGGAGGCCGGATGACCGTCCAAAGCGTGCGCGGCCGGGGCTTCACGCTGGAGATGGAGCTGCCCGGATGATCCGCGTGCTGATCGCTGACGACCAGGCTCTTTTTCGCGAGGGGCTGCGCAAGGTGCTGGAAGCGAACGGCTTCGAGGTCGTGGGCGAAGCCGCCGACGGCGAGGAAGCGGTCCGGCTGGCGAGCGAGAGCGCGCCGGACGTCGTGCTGATGGATCTGCGGATGCCGGTGCTGGATGGAGTCGGAGCGACCCGGCGGATCGCGCAGCTTCCTCGAGCGCCGCGCGTCCTGGCTCTCACCACCTTCGACGACGACGCCTCCGTGTTCGACGCCCTGCGCGCCGGGGCCCTCGGCTATCTGCTCAAGGACACGCAATCGGTCCGGCTGGTGGAGGCCGTCGAGCTCGCGACGCGCGGTCACGCCTGGCTGCAACCGAGCGTCGCGGCCAAGGTGGTGAACGAGTTTGCCCGCAGCCCTCCTGCTCCCGGCAAGCGCGACGTCGCGGCCGATCTCGGGCTTTCCGAGCGCGAGGTCGCGGTGGTGCGCGCCCTCGGCGCCGGAGCGAGCAACAAGGAGATCGCCGTTGCGCTGCGAATTGCGGAAGGCACGGTCAAGAACCACGTCACCAACATCTTCGCCAAGTTGAAGGTGCACGACCGGACGCAAGCAGCGCTGCGCGCCCGCGAGCTCGGTCTGATGTAGTCGCGGCCGCCGAAGGCGGCTTAGCGACTATGTCTTCAGGCTGTACACGTCGGCATCAGAGTCACCATTCCCCCCTGACCACGACCATGACCTCTGCTCCATGGAGCGGCGCGCGCTGGGCTCTTAGGCTGCGTTCATGGCAGACGAACAAGTCAAGCGCGGGCGGCGCAAGGTCCTCGGCGCCGCGGTCGGTCTCGGAGGCGGCCTGGTCGGATTGAGCGCGAGAGTGGCGCTGGGCAGCGCGCGCCCTGCTGTCGCACCGCGAAGGATCGGCGTGAGGCGGTTCGAGGGCAAGGTCGTGATCGTCACGGGCGCCACCTCCGGGATCGGCCGGGCCGCCGCGCTCGCCTTCGCCGCCGAGGGCGCCAAAGTCGGCTTTTGCGGCCGGCGCGAACAGCTCGGTCGCGCGGTGGAGCAGGAGATCGCGGCGGCCGGGGGCGAGGCCACGTACGTGCGCACGGACGTACTTGTCGAAGAGGAAGTCCAGGCCTTCGTCGAGCAGGTGGTGAAGGCGTATGGCCGGCTGAACGTCGCGTTCAACAACGCCGGCATCACCCTGGAGAAACCGCTCCACCTCTTCAGCCGCGACGAGTGGGACCTGGTCCTGAATACCAACTTGCGCGGCGTCTTCCTGGCTCTCAAGTACGAGATCCCGCACCTGATCGCCTCGGGCGGTGGCAACGTCGTGGTGACGTCTTCAACGAATGCCATCGCGTCCGAAGCCGGCCGCGCCGCGTATGCCGCCAGCAAGCGCGCCTTGGTGGGCCTCGTCCAGTGCGCCGCGCTCGACTACGCCCAGGCAGGGATCCGCGTGAACGCGCTCTTGCCGGGGACCACCGACACCGCTCTGGTCCGCGGAGTGGCAGGCACGAAGAACGTTCCCGACGCGGCCTGGCGGGTGATGGCCAGCATCTGGGGTAAGTCGCACGTTCCGCAGGGGCGGATGGCGACTCCCGAGGAGATCGCCTCATTCGCGCTCGCGCTCGCGTCCGACGAGCACCCGTACCTGAGTGGCGCCGCGTTGGCGATCGACGGCGGAAAGACGGCCCATGGCGGCTAAGAGACTGCGAGGCGCGTCGATCGCCTGCTTGCTGCTCTCGCTGGCGCCGGCCGGCCGGGCGCAATCGGCGCTTCAGTATTCCGGCACGCTGTTCACACAGATGAATCCGCGTGCGCTGGCGCTGGACCTGCGCGCGCAGTACCGGCAGCCGCTCGGATCGGACGGCATCACGATTGGCGCGATCGCGGGGCTCATCACTGCTCCCGGCATGGTGCGTCCAAGCGTCGGCGTCGAGATCCAGCCCCTGGTCAACCTCTCTCTCGGAATCGGATACGCCGCGTCCTATTACTTCGGATTCCTGCAGGCGCAGTCCTATCCGTCGCCACGCGCCAACTATGGCAGCGGCGTGCTCTCCGGGCCGGCAGAAGGACCGGGCGGCGGATATTCGCTCTTCGTACACCAACCCAACCTGAACGCCACACTGCAAGGCCTGATTGGTCCGTTCGCGGTGCGCAGCGCGACCCGGGCAGTGCGCTTCTTCGCGGACCTGCACAATGGCGATACGGTCCTCTACGACCCTGCTCTCGACGTCGCCGTCTTCAAGGACGGCTGGGTGGCGCAGAACGAGACCGACCTTCTTTATTCCTGGAGGCCGGAACTCGCCGTCGGCCTCCGCCACACGCTGACGCTCGCCTGGTATCCCGACCGGGCCTATGCACCGGGCGAGCCGAAGGACAACCCGAATACGCCGATCAGCAAGCTGGGACCGTTCGCGCTCTACCGGCTCTTCGAGAGCGAGCCGGGCATGGTCAAGCGCGCCGATTTGCTGCTGGTGGCGCAGTGGTACGTCGCGCACCGCTTCCGGACTGGCGAAACGGTGAGCGGGGCGTTCCCGCTGCTCGGAATCGGACTCGTCCTGTCGGGGGACCTGCAACCCACAAGATGAACCTCCTGATTCGGTAGACTCCCGGGGGCCATGGGAGAAACCCCGGCTGCCCTCCGGAATGGACGCAGGCCACGCCGACGAGGGGCGTCGCGGCGTTCCTGGCGAGCGCGAGCGTGCAAATCGCCTGGGAGCGGCGAAGATGGCGGCAGTGGGACGAGCGGGTTCCGCGCTGAGCGCCGCGCTACGCGGTCGCTGCAGCGGCGAGCCGCGGCCCTGTTTCCCTGCCGACACGGCGCAGCAGGTCGTCGAGTTGGACGCCCGAGAGCGTTTCGTTCGCCAGCAGGAGCCCTGCCGCGTCATCGAGCAGCGCACGGTTCGCCAGCAGGATCGCCTGCGCCCGCTGGAATTGCGTCTCGACGATGCCGCGCACCGCGACGTCGATCTCGCGCGCCGTCTCTTCTGCGTAGAGCCGCTGCGAGCCGTACGCCTGCCCGAGGAGCGTCGTGGGCTCGCTCTCGTACGTCACGGGGCCGAGCGCCGCGCCCATACCAAACCGTGTCACCATGCTCCGCGCGATGTCGGTCGCCTTGGCGAGGTCGTCGGCAGCGCCGGTCGAGAGATGGCCGAAGACCACGTGCTCCGCGGCGCGTCCGCCGAGGAGGACCGCCATCTTGTTCTCCAGCTCTTCGCGCGTCATGAGATAGCGGTCCTCGGTCGGGCGCTGGATGGTGTATCCGAGAGCGCCGATCCCGCGAGGAATGATGGAGATCTTGTGCACCGCGTCGGTGCCGGGCAGCGCGGCCGCGACGAAAGCGTGGCCCATCTCGTGATGTGCCACGATCTCGCGCTCGCGCGGGTTGAGGAGGCGGTTCTTCTTCTCCAGACCGGCGACGATCCGCTCGATCGCCACGTTGAAATCGTTCATGGTGATCCGGTCCGCGCCGCCGCGGGTCGCGACCAGCGCCGCCTCGTTGACGAGGTTCGCGAGATCCGCGCCGGTGAATCCGGGCGTGAGCGCGGCGACGTCCTCGAGCTTCACATCGGTGGCGAGGACGACCTTGCGCGTGTGGACCTTCAGGATCTGCTGGCGTCCGACCCGATCCGGCCGGTCCACCAACACCTGCCGATCGAAGCGGCCCGCCCTGAGCAGGGCCGGATCGAGGATCTCGGGCCGGTTGGTCGCCGCGATGAGGACGATCCCCGAAGCAGGATCGAACCCGTCCATCTCCACCAGGAGCTGGTTCAGCGTCTGCTCCTTCTCGTCATGGCCTCCCAGGCCGGGCATCGTGCCGCGGGCGCGGCCGAGCGCGTCCAGCTCGTCGATGAAGATGATGCACGGGGCCTTGGCCCGGGCCTGCTCGAACAGGTCCCGCACGCGCGCTGCGCCCACACCGACGAACATCTCCACGAACTCCGACCCGGAGATGGAGAAGAACGGCACACCCGCCTCGCCCGCGACCGCCTTGGCAAGCAGCGTCTTGCCCGTGCCGGGAGGTCCGACCAGGAGGACGCCCTTGGGCATGCGGGCGCCGAGCCGCCCATGCTGCTTCGGATCCCTGAGGAAGGAGACCACCTCCTGCAGCTCCGCCTTGGCCTCGTCCACTCCCGCCACGTCGGCGAACGTCACCTTGGTATCGGTCTCCACGTAAACCTTCGCCTTGGACTTGCCGATGGCCATCAGCCCGCCGGCCGGGCCGCCGAGCTGCCTGGCCATGCGGCGGCCGACGAAGATCCAGAGGCCGAAGAAGAGCGCGATGGGCACGACCCACGAGAGGAGCAGCGCCGTCAAGTTCGACTCGAACTGCCCGCGGTACTCGACCCCGTGCTCGTCGAGCTCTTTGGCGATGTCGGCGTCCACGCGGACGGCGACGAAGCGCTTCTTTCCGGCGATCGGCTCCTTGAATTCGCCCGAGAGCTGGTCCTGCCCGACGATGACGTTCGCGATCTTGTCTTCCCGAACCAGCTTCTGGAAGTCGCTGTAGGGAATGGTCGCGACGGCCTGCTGGCGGCTCCACACGGTTTGCAGGATGAGAACGCCCATGACGGCGACGAAAACGTAAGCGAGGTTGAAACCGGTCTGTTTCCTGTTCATGAAAACCCCGTTCCGGACGACGGGCGCCGGATCTCCCTGCGGGCGGGTCGCGCCGCGCTCGATTAGGAAGCGTAACAGCCGCCCGGGACCGACGCGAGGCGGATTCTCCGACCGTGCTCACCGTCGGAAAAGGGCGACTCCGAACGCCAGCAGGGCGATCGCCAGCCCGATGATGAAGACGTCGTAAGAGATGACCAGCATCTTCCTTCTCATCAGCATCAACTGGCGCTGGAAATAGAGCTCTTCCAGCAATGCCTGCTTGAGGGCGGCTGGATCGGCGGCAAGACGGTTCATGCCCACGATGAAGTCGTCGAGCGAAAGCGGCGTCTGGTTGAACAAGGAGAGGAGATTGCGCTCGTAGACTGGCGCGTCAGCGCCCCAGACCCGCTGCATTCCCTTCCGGCCGACGCGCATCGAATAGATCGAGACCAGGATCGTGCTCACGTTGACGGCCAGCAGCAGAAGCGTCGGGGCTATCAACTCGCGGTGCGTTTCGACGTGCCGGGGCAGGAGCGCGACGATCAGCGAGATCATGATCCCGTTGACTTGGATCATGGTGGCGGTACGGCGCTCGGCGATGGCGAAGGCACGCATCCCGTTCCGGGTGAGCGAGTCGAAGATGTCTTCGACGGTCCTGCTCAGGCCCTTCGACGCCTTGGTCTGCTCCGCGACCTGCCTCGCGGCTTCTTCGATCTGCTTGCGGAGCAGCTTGTGCAGCGCGACCAGGTTCGTCGCGCGGCGCTCGTGATACTCGAGCTGCGCATATCGCGTCCTGAACGGATGGCTCTCGAGGAACGCGATGCACGTCTGTGTCCACTCGACGTCCGTCTTCGGCTCCCCGTTGCGTCGCTCCCGCTCCAGCCGGACCTGCTCCATTTCGGAGAGATAGCCCTTGGTCGCCGTCGGCACGAGCAGCGCGTCGTACAAGACGTCATTGACGAGGTTGCCCGCCGCTCCGTCGTCCGAGGCTTCGATGCACCTCGCGACGGCGTCCGCGAGGCCCTGCGGCTGCTTTTGCGAGGCGAGAAACGATCGCGCGAGCTCGGCGCTCTTGGGCCGATCGCCGTCACGCGCGGCGGCATAACCCGCGTCGTGGAACCAGGCGGCGAGGAGGACGACCGTCAGGTCTCCGTCCTCCAGCTTGGATCCCTTGGCGATGTCCCGGCAGGACGCGACGAGCTCGCGGGTGCGGGCGAAATTGTGGAACACCAGGGGGGGTATCGGCGCCAGCGCCCTGGAAGATCTCGAACACGTGCTGCGCGGCGAGGCGGACGATCGGTGGGTCGTGCTTGCTCAAGCGCTCCCCCTCAGAGCCCGAACCCCGTGGACACGTAGAACGCCGTCCGCTCGTCGGAACGGACGATCATCGCATTGACGGAGGTCGCTAGCACCAGACCGGGCCCCGCGGCGAAGACGGCGAGCCACAGCCCTCCCCCGGCGCCGTTGTGCCAGGTGGATGAGGGTATATGGGCGCGAAAGACGCGGCCGACGTCAGCGACGCCGGAGATTCCGTACCGGAACGGCAGCAGGGCGAGGAACCTCCCGATGGCGATCCGCAGCTCGGCGTTTCCCCCGACGGCGGCGTCCCCCGCGTACCGGTTCGCGTCGAATCCCAGCAGCGGAATGCCGCCCATGCCGGTGAGGGCGAGCGGGACCGGCAGGGCAGCGCCGCCGAGAAACGCTGCGTCGAAGAACGGATACGTCCCCCAGTTCTTCTCCGCGGCGAGGTGGAGGTCCAGGAACACGTCCGTGATCAGGCGCCCGCCGACCGACGCGGACGCGGAGGCGTGGAGCTTGCTGAACGCGTGCGGGTTGCTGAAGATGGCCGGCGTATGCCGTCCGGCGAGGCGGAAGCGGAAACCTCGCTGCGAGGTGAGCGCGCCGGTCCTGGTATCGAGCAGGAGGCCCACCTCGCCACTCCCCTGTGTCATTCCGGCCGATCCGTACTCGCTGCCCGCCACGCTCCCGCTGTTCTGGATGGCGGAGACGTGCTTGATGGGAAAGCCGGCGTACGCGCGAAGGGGTCCGGTCACGTTCAACTGCAGGGCGGGAAACGCGGCCAGGTGCTCCTGCCGCACGTCGTAGTGTCCGGCCGATTGCTCCGCGTCGATCCGCTGCGTGTCGTTCCCGAACCCGTAGAAGTTCAAGACCTCGACGCCCGAGTACCAGAGCGAAACCAGGACGCTCAGCGGCGAACGCGTGCGGAACTCGGTGGTGTATTGAAGCCGTGGGCGGCTCACGGCCGTCGCCCAGGCGGCGGCAAAGTCCATCCGCGACGCGTAAGGATGAAGCTCGAAGCCGTAGCTCGTCAGCTCGGCGCGGACGCCGGGGAACAGGCCTCGCGTCGAGTCGTAGGAGAAGACAGGGAAGAAGAGCAGATCCCGTCCCCAGTCGCGGACGGGCTCGTATCGCGCGCGAACCGGTTCGGGCTCGCGCGGGTCCGGAGGAACGATGCGGACGCGGATGCCGCCGTCCGAGCCTTCGTCGACGACGCGGCCGCCGCGGGGAGTGTACACGCGCAGCTCCGAAGTCTCCTCCGAGACGAAGACGCGCCGGAAGCGCGGGGTGCTGACCTCGACGGACCCCTGCGGCTGCCGGCGCACGCGGATCGTCTCACCCTCGGCCGCGCGCAGGTCGACCTCTGAAGCGAGAAGCCGGTAGTAGTCGCGCGACGCCGCTACGAGCCCGTCCCGCCTCGCACGCAGCAGCCGCTCGAGCTCTGCCCCTCCTTTGGCATACATCGCGGACGGCAGCTGGCGAACCGCATTCGAGATCACCTCGTCCGTGATCTTGCCGACTAGATCGGCCGTTTCCGACTCCCACGTCCCGCGGTCGAGCCAGACGAGAAATCGCCGGTCGGTGAAGCGGCCGGAGAACGTCAGCTTGTCCATGGGGGGATAGCTCTCGCCGAAGCCCGCGAGCTGCTTGGTGTAGTACTCGGCGACGCTCGGGATGATGCCGCCGAATCGGCTGAACGCCTGGTCGCGGTCTCGCGGGATCGGCCGCCAGACGGTCCGGCCGTCCTGGTCGAACCTCGCCCAGCGCCATTGGTCGAGGTGCCGATCCCAGTCTCCGACGAGCACGTCGATGAGGCGGGCGCGCAGGTAATTGCGTGAGTCGACCTCATCCTTCGAGCGCGTCTCCAGCCGCACGAAGACGCTCAGCGTGTCCTTCAGCTTGTCGACGCCGACCTCGCTGCCCTCGTCCCGCTCCTCCAGGAGACCAAGCATACCGACGAACATCGCGCGGAACTCACCCAGCTCCGGGTCGTCCGGCATCACCGCCAACTGTGGATGCGCATGCATGACGCCGGCCGCATCGAGGAACGGAGGCACCACGAGCGCCGCTCCGGGATGGATGGTGCTGGTCAGGTCCTGGAGGATGTCGCCGAAGATGGACGCTCGCGTATCGGGGTCCAGCAGGCCCGACACGTCCTTGTCGACCGAGCGAAAGACCCAGGCGTGGCCGTTGCCGCTCTTCAGCCGGAGATTCCTCGTCTGCAGGCCTCCGCCGCGGCGCTGCGGACGGAGCCCTCCATCGAAACCTTGCAGGTCGAGCACGGGCACTTCCACGGGCGTCGTCCATAGGTCTCGCCACTGTTCGCCGAGCAGCAACCTTCGGAACCAGCCGGCACCGTACCCGGGTCCGGGCGTGACGACCTCGACGCGCGTCTCGCTGGCAGGAACCGCATCCGCCGCGCTCGCCCACAGCCCGACGATCAGCGCGAGCGGTGCCACTGCATGATCCAGGAAATTGCCCATTGGAGCTCGCCCGCTCAAGTCGCCCCGGCGACCTCGGCAGGTACTGCGACATTTGTAGGCGAATGAGCCGTGCTCTGCGCGGGCTCGATGTCCCACCGGGAGTCCGACTCGAGATCGGCGGCGATCACTTGCTCGTTCTGGGAGACCGCCATGCCGCAGGGACCGCCGTCGGGATACGCAGGGCTTCCGTCGATCGCCCGGATGAAAGCAAAGGGAAGCCCAGGTGCGGCGCCGTGGCGCAGCCGCTTCTGGCTCTCGACTTCGTGGAAAGCCTCCGCCAATTGCGCCGTCCGCTCCGCGACCACCGCCTCCAGCCCCTCCTGGGCGCGATGGAGCGCCTGTTCCGCCCGCTGGCGCACGCTGATCTCGTCCGCCAGTTGCGCGTTCTGCCGGTGGATCATCCAGCCCACCAACGCACCGATGGCCAGGGCGATGACTGTTGCGCCGGCGATCCCATACCAGAACAGATCCACCAGCGACCGGAACCGGGCGCTTTCGCGGCCCACGATCAGGGCGAACAAGGCGAGCACGAGCACGCACAGCGCGAAGTACCCGCCCGCCAGTCGGGAGGGGGAGAGGCGGAAGAAGCTCCTCCCTTTCAACTGCACCGGATCTCCTCCCTCAGCGTGCGACGGTCGCGGTTCCGAAGTCCATTATTACCAGCGCCTGTTCGAGATGGCGACCGGAGTCAGTGGGCGCTGACGTCGACGGCCCCTGCCCGCTGCGGCCGGCGCATGAGGACGATCACCCAGCTTACGGCGAGAAACGCGAAGGCCAGCAAGAGGAAGTTGTTGGTCGAGACCCAGGCGATCTGGTCGAGCGGGGTCCCGAAGTTGGCGCGGATGTCGTTCAGCGCGACGTTGACGATGGAGATGTCCAGGAACGCCATCAGACCCGCGAGCATCGCGCCCGCGCTGATGAGCGGCTTGCTGCCGCGAAGGATGGCGGCCTCCGCGCTCATCAGTCCTTCGTCCGGACGGTGACGTCCGCGCTCATGCCGGGGCGCAGCTCGACTCCGGCGGGGCCATCCAGGCGGATGAGCACCGGGATGCGCTGCACCACCTTGACGAAATTTCCCGTCGCATTGTCGGGTGGCAACAGGGCGAAGCGCGCGCCGGTCGCACCTGCGATGCTCTCGACGTGGCCGCGAAACTTGCGCCTGCCGTAGGTGTCCAGGCGGACCGTTGTGCTCTGGCCCGCGCTCATCCCGGCGAGTTGGTCTTCCTTGAAGTTGGCGACGACCCAGACGTCGTCGAGCGGCACGATGGCGAGCAGTGGACGCTCGGGGCCGACGCTCTGGCCCTGCTCGACGGTGCGCCGCGAGATGACTCCTCTGTGGGGCGCGCGCACGGTCGTATAGGAGAGGTTCAGCTCCGCCAGCTTGAGGGCCGCCTCCGCTTGCAGCGTTTTCGCCTCCGCGAGGGCGAGCGCGGCGCGCGCCGAGGCGACCTGCTCCGCAGCCGTCTGGGCGGCGCTCAGCCGCCCCTTGGCGAGCACGACGCCACCGCCGGATCCGGCGCGGCCGGCCAGCGCCGCGGCCAGACGGGCCCGCTCCCTCTGGTATTGCGCGCTCGCGGCGTCGAACTCGCTCTGCCTCTGGTCCAGATCCGCCGCGGGCGTCACGTTCGACTCGACCAGCGCACGCGTCCGCTTCAGGTTGATCTCCGCCAGCGATTGACGCGAGTCGGCGGCGGCGAGGTCTGCCCTCGCCTGCTCGATCTCCGCCTCAGCCGAGGTGAGCGAGAAGGTCGCGGCGATGAGACCGCCCCGGGCCTGGACGAGGTTTGCCGGCGCCGCCTTCTCCGTGAGCGTGAGCGTCGAGCGGGCGCCGTCGGCTGCCGCTCGCGCCGCCGCCAGATCCGCGCGAGCGGCATCGAGCTTCGCCGCATAGTCGGCCGGGTCGAGCTCCACCAGGACCTCGCCCGCGTCGACGACCTGGTTGTCCTCGACGCGCACGCGGAGCACTTGCCCTGCAACGCGGGGCGAAACGCTCATCACGCGTCCTTCCACCTGGGCGTCGTCGGTCGATTCGCGACCGAGATGAAGCAGGTACCAGGCGCCTGAAACCAGCACCGCCGCGGCGCTCAGACCGGCGATGAGGAATGGAGTCCGCTTGCGGCGCGTCATTGGAAGTTGCGCCGGTGGAGCCATCGAGACTGCCGTCGAGCCGCTCACGACACCCTCTCCAGGATGGTTGCGATTCCTTGGCCACCGGCGGTGCACAACGCGATCAGGGCGGTCTGTTTGTCGCGGCGCTCGAGCTCCTCGAGGGCGGTGCCGAGGAGCATGGCACCCGTGGCGCCGAGCGGGTGGCCGAGCGCGATCGCCCCGCCATTCACGTTGACGCGCTCGGGATCGAGATCGAGCTTGCGCATCGTCTGCAGCACCACCGCGGCGAACGCTTCGTTGATCTCCCAGAGGTCGATGTCGCGCGCGCTCATTCCGGCGAGACGCAATGCCTTCTCGCTCACCGGCGCCGGAGCCGTGAGCATGATGACGGGCTCGCTGCCCAACGTGGCCATGGCGCGGATGCGCGCCCGGGGAAGCGCGCCGGTCTCGCGGACATACCGCTCCGACGCGATGAGCACCGCGCCGGCGCCGTCCGCGATCCCGCTCGAGTTGCCGGCGGTGTGGACGTGACGGATCTGCCTTGCCTGCGGGTAGGCGGCGACGGCGATCTGATCGAGCGTCTCGCCGTTCGGTCCGGCCGCCGTCCCACCGAGAGCGACGAATGCGGGCGCGAGCCCGGCGAGTCCTTCGCGCGTCGTGTCAGGGCGGAGGAGCTCGTCGCGCTCCAGGACGAGCTTGCCGGTGATGGGATCGGCAACGGGTACGAGCGACCCGGCAAAGCGTCGCTCCTCCACCGCGCGGGCGGCGCGCCGCTGCGAGCGGTACGCGATCTCGTCTACTTCCTCTCGGGAAAAGTTCTCCAGCGTGGCGATGAGGTCGGCGCTGATCCCTTGCGGGACCTGGAAGAAGCGCTCGCGAAGGCGAGTGTTGCCGCCGTCCTCGCCGGCGCCGTCCGAACCCATCGGGACGCGCGACATGCTCTCCACGCCGCCCGCGACCACCAGGTCGAGCGTGCCGGAGGCGGCGCCCATCGCCGCGAAATTGACCGCCTGCAGGCCTGAGCCGCAGAACCGGTTGAGCGTGGTCGCGCTCACCTCGATCGGCCAGCCCGCGCTGAGCACCGCGTTGCGAGCCAGGTTCGCGCCCTGCTCGTCCACCTGCGAGACGCACCCCGCGATCACGTCGTCCACGCGCGCAGGGTCGAAGCCATTGCGGCGGGCGAGCGCCACCAGCAGCTGCCCGAACAGCTCCTGTGGATGGATCCCGGAGAGCGCGCCCTTTCCCGGCTTTCCGCGTCCGCGAGGAGTGCGCACCGCATCGATGACGTAGCTCGTCGTCATGACCGTTCTCCCTTTCCGCCCCGCGCGGCGGCCGCGCCCAGCGCGCGGCAAGCGCGGAGCACCTCGTCGGACAGCTCGGTTCCCTTCACAGCGCGGGCCAGGCTGAGCCCGCCGTACATCAGCGCGACGAGCCCGATCGCGAGCGTCCGGCGCGGGACGATCGCCGTCGCCGGCAGGCGTTGCGCGAGGCCGTCGACCAGGGCCGTCACCTGGTGTCCGATGACGGCGCGGTGCTGCGGCGCCGTCGTGCCGACCTCTCCGATCACCGCCGGAAAGGGGCAGTCGGGCGCGCCGCCGTCGCGGTGGTCGGGCGAGAGGTATCGCTTGAGGATGGCTTCGGCCCGATCGGCCTCGGCCTTCGCGTCGAGGCGCTCGAAGAGGCGCTCGCGCAGCGTGGCGCCGGTGCGTCGGATCGTCTCGTCCACCAGTTCGTCCTTGGAGGAGAAGTGCGCGTAGAAGCCGCCGACCGTGAGCGCAGCGCCCTTCATCACGTCCGCCACGGCGGCGCCCGAGATCCCCTTTTCACGGACCAGCCGCGCGGCGGACTGCAGGATCGATTCGTGCGACCGTTCCTTCCGTTCGACCTTGGCGTTCATCTGCGCTCTCCTCGCACCGGTTTGTGGGCTCACTTCAGCGAAATGCCGGCTCGCCGTATGGACCTCATATTACCTCGATACGATGACAACCTCAACGCCGGGATTCGGGCTCGGCGCGCGCTGCTTCAGGAAGCCGCGGTGGCTGCCGGATCTTCGACAGCTTTGACATCGGCTGCGCCAGCCCGAGTGCACGTCGTGCGTTGGCACCGCAGGTGCAATGCGATAGTGGACGCGGCCAACTCTTCCTCCGAAAGGACACGCCCATGACCTCCGGCATCACCACGTTCACGTTGTTCCACGTTCTCTTGAGTCTCGTCGGGATCTTCGCCGGATTCGTCGTCGCGGGAGGCCTCGCCGCGGGGAAGCGCCTCGACGGCTGGACCGGCGTCTTCCTGGTGACGACGATCGCGACGAGTGTGACCGGGTTCGGGTTCCCCTTCGAGACTTTCCTGCCGTCGCATGGCGTCGCGATCATCTCGCTCGTCATCCTGCCGATCACGATCGTCGCGCGCTACGTCAAGCAGCTCTCTGGAGCCTGGCGCGGAATCTACGTGATCGGCGCCGTGCTCGCGCTTTACCTGAACGTCTTCGTCTTGATCGCGCAGCTCTTCCTCAGGCTCCCGGCCCTGATGGCTGCCGCACCGACCCAGAAAGAGCCGCCATTCCTGCTCACCCAGCTCCTCGTGCTGGCGCTGTTCGTCTGGCTGGGTCGGGCGACCGTGAAGGGGTTCCGTGCAGAGGCGGGGGCACTGGCGCACGGGGGATCCGGCTCGCTACCGCGAGCATGAAGGCGAGCCGGCCGCGACTTACGCGGCGGAACGAGGTCGAGACTCGATGCCGAGCTTCTTCATGCGGGCGATGAGCGTCGTCCGCTTGAGACCGAGTCTCGCCGCGGCGCCTTCGAGGCCTCCCACGCGCCCACCCGCTTCCCGCAGGGCGAGGAGGATCTCGTCCCGTTGTGCCTGTTGCAGCGCGTCCCGGACGTTCTTCAGCGGCAAGGGCTGGACTTTGGCGTCAGTCGTGCGCCTTGGCGCTTCGTGAGGCTTCAGGTCTGGGGTGTCGATTTCGAGGACGGGGCCGCGCGAGAGGATCACCGCGCGCTCAATCACGTTCTGGAGCTCCCGGATGTTGCCCGGCCAGGGGTACCGGCACAGCTCGCTCATGCCGGCCGAGCGCGAGTACGCCGACCGCGCGATCTCGAACGGCGAGAGGAAAGACACACGCGCTGCGCAGTCGCTCGAAGACCGACTCTCTCTCGGCCTGCTCGCGCATGCGGGCCGGGTTGCCGACCCAAGGCGTGCAGGAACGCAAGACGGTGCCGAGAAGTCCTCGTCCCACGGGATGGAGTTCCTCGTCGCTGTCCGGTTCCTTGCCGTCGGGATGGGCCTGGGCGCAGAGCCGCAGGCGCCGCGCCTCGTCGTCGGACAGGAACACGGCCACCGCGTCACAGCGCAAGATCGCGCAGAGGCGGCCCGCGATTGCGCGGATCATCTCCGGCAGCGGGAGATTCGCTGCCACCGCTTCATTGAGGTCGAGGAGAAGCCGAAGGCGCTCGTTCTGCCGCCTCAATTCGAGCTGCGTCGCGAGGAAGCGATCTTCGGTCTGGCTTCGCGGGGTGATGCCGTCGATTCCTGCAGCGAGCAGCTCGGCCCGATTTCCAGACGCCTCGGGCACTGCCAGGTGCACGGCGTTCGTCTTCATGATCCCGGATTGCAGCACGCAGCGCGACGCAAGTCTCTA
>Ga0209235_1000107_pt1 | contig 35878 bp, 33 predicted proteins | sample GraSoi013_1_20cm_4_FD_185817 | JGI IMG/M metagenome (GOLD analysis project Ga0209235, IMG submission 185817) | Grasslands soil microbial communities from the Angelo Coastal Reserve, California, USA - Sample 09_25_2013_1_20cm (SPAdes) (version 2) | ecosystem: Environmental > Terrestrial > Soil >... | reverse complement strand
TAGGAGCGTTTATGCCCGGCGTTGCTTGTTCCCAGGTCGACGCGATCGCGAGGGAGACGGTTGAAGCGGCGGGTCTGGCGGGCGCTCTTCGTCACCATGTAGGCCACGGCATTGGAATCGATGGCCACGAGCCACCCTGGCTAGACCCAGGAGAGAAGACGGTCATGAGACCTGGAATGGTGTTTTCGTGCGAGCCAGGACTTTACGTTCCGGGCCTTGCCGGGTTCCGACATTCAGACACGGTAATGATTACCAAAGATGGAATGGAATTCATAACTGAGTATCCACGAAGCCTAGAAGATCTGACAGTCTAGCAGAGCTGAACCGGATTCTACGTCCACAACGCGTTAGGTAGCGCCTTCTCCATTGGGGGAGAAACCGGATGATCGTGGTATGTCTCTCCACAGTGTGGACACTTTAGATTTCTTCGCCACATCCGGTAGATCAGTTTGAGCCCAACAAATGTCAAGGTGAAAACGACGATACCCGCGATCGCAGATGCAATTGCAGAGTCCACGTTCATTATGAAGATGAAATAATGAATGTCGACCAATTCAGGGGACCTCGAACACGATACGAGCGAAGTGTGGACGCTTGAGTGGACAAGTTTTGGCGCTCATACGCTATAATGCGAAACTTGCGGTATAAACCTACCTCAGAATAGAAGCCGCAAACTGAGGCGGTAGATATCTGTTTATTGAAAAGTATATCGCACCCTCAAAACCCCGAACGTCTTGCGGGGAATATTAGGGCTGACTGTTCGGTAGGGTAGTCTGAACAGGTTTCAAGACTTCGTCAGCGTGAGTGATCTTGACCAGCCCTTTGAGGAGAAGCCGATTCGTTACTTTCGCGCAGACATCACAGTCCTTGCCCGGACAATACCCTTTTAGAAAGTTCTCACATTTCCAGCGATAATTCTCTATCTCAACGGTGGACATACAAACGAGGCCTTTGTTGATTGGCCTTCAGCCTGAAATCGACTAAAGTCTCGCGTAACTTCACGCAAAAGCAGTCGGTAACATCAGGAAGGTCGACTCATTTCCCTATACACCTCTCTTTGTACGATGTACCTCATGATTTCACTGTACCTCCTCCAATCGTCATGAACCGGGCATCCCTGAAGTAACGCTCAACGGGCAATTCTTTTGTGTAGCCATACCTCCGTGGACTTGCAAAGACTCGTGCGCCACCTCGAAGGCAGTTCCGGATCGCGTAAAGCTTAGCAACCGCACCCGCCTTTCTGGCTCCCTCTCCTCGATCGAGAACTCGGCCAGCATGAAGAATGAGGAGTCGAGAAGCCTCGAGCTTGACAGCCATGTCGGCTATCTTGAAGCTCACGCCCTCAAAATCTCGAATTGGACGGCCAAACTGCTCTCTCGTCGACAAGTAGTAAACAGCAGCCTCAAATGAGGAGCGAGCGATCCCCATCATTCCAGCAGCCACGGCAGGACGTTCCCGGTCGAGCTCATCTAAGATGATCGGGAAACCATGGTTCAGATCGCCCACGAGATTTTCTCCTGGGACACTGACCCGGCGAAACCGCAGATGGACGACAATGGCGCCTCTCATTCCTAGAAGACCGTACGCCTTCACGACGTCGAGACCCTTCGAATTCCGCGGAATCACGAAGGCGCCGAGCCAGACCGAGGAGGTCTACTGGGATCAGTAACCGTGAACAGAAAGATATAGTCCGCAACACCCCCCGTTTGTTATGAATCGTTTTTTTTCTGTCAAGAATGAAGTCTCTGCCATCGCGCTGTGCACGGGTCTTGATGGACCCTGCGTCGGATCCGGCCTGAGGCTCTGTAAGAGCGAGAGCGCCTACCTTCTCTCCTGAAAGGACCGGGCGTAGGAAGTCTTTCTTCTGGACCTTATTTCCGAGATATGCAAGCGGCGCCGCGTACAACGCGGCAGACGCTAGTCTAGCCGCTTCCGCAGTAGCACTGACAGCCGAAACCTCTTCGGCCACAATCGTCTCACGAGCCCAGCCCAGGCCAAGACCCCCATCAGATCTTGAGAAAGGGGCGCCTAGTAACCTATTTCTCCCGAGGGTGCGAAGAAACCGCTGGGGAAAAACTCCCCGGCTTCTATCTGAGGTGCCAATGGCTTGAGGTGCTTTTGGACAAACGCCCCCACTATGCGCTGGAAGCTCGGCTCCTGCCTGGTCAGAGCTAGGCTCATCACGAAATCCGTCCGACTGTGGGGTGTTTAAGCTAGCGAGGAGATTGTCAGTAGGAGTCTACGCATATTGGGTCGGTGCGACGACGATCGACTTGGGCTTAACAGCCACTGCTATGGCCTCCCGGAATACTGGCCTATAGGCGATTCCATATAGGATGAGTCCGTCCTTCCCCTCGTAGTCCAGCCTTCTAATTACACCTTCCAATCGGACCCCTGGTTTCAAGTCGGCGATATCCGCGTCAACGAACAGCACTTTATCATTTTCGAGGAGTTCGAAGTTTGAGGTCCATCTCTTCTTGAACGGAAGCTTTGCGACGTTTTTCAGCTTCGCAAATCTTGGAAAACGTTTCTTCTCCATCGGTCCCGGACAGTCCGAGGCGAGACAGGTCTCTCTTGCGGGATAGTAGATCCTGTTGCAACCTTTGCAGAGGGAGAGCGAGAAGTGGCTTCCGTTGACCGGTTCAATCTCGCCGACCATTCGCGGAATCTCCAATCTTCGCTTAATTCTAGAGAGTCGTTCGCGGATCAAGTCGTGGTAAGTGTCTATTCTGATCTCGGATTTCCGTTCGACATAGTCCATTACGGTGGGAGCTCGTCCTCTCTTCTCCTCGATTCCATCTTGTACCTCAAACCAAGTTGCGTTTGAATAGGCTCCGGAGCCGTAGGACACGGCCAGAACCTGGTCTCCCGGTTTTGCCTTGTCGAAAAGTGACGCGAGGGATATCATCGTAGAGGCAGCGTACGTATTTCCGGTATCCAACACTCTGAGCCATGGCTTGATTTTCTTCTCAATGTCTTGCTCTGTGAGCCTCATCCGTTTAGAAATCGAGGAATCGCTAACATAGGGAATCTCGTCCATTGTCAGCGCATTGCACGTCTTCATCGGAAGATAACCCGATGGCTGGTGAAATGTTATCCAGTCAAAGTCCGACAAAGAGAGATCGGGATGCTTACGGAATAGGTTGGCGATCGCACCGATGATATGTGATTTGTAAGCTTCAACAGTCGTCCTACCGAAGTGTTTGGGGACAGCGGATTCCTCGCGTCTCCAAAAGTCCATGTAGAGGCTTGAATACGGCGCAATGTCCTCGATACTCGCGATAAGATCACTCTTCCCCAATACAAAAGCTCCGGCACCCGCTCCAGCCGAGTATTCCAGAGGGTCCCCGCGTTCCGCCTGAGCAACATCCGACCCGATCGCGAGACCATATTTTATTCGCCCGCTACGAATCTCGGCATCAATGAAGGCGACACCCTGCATTCCGGAATTGCACGCACCTTCAAGGTCGGCAATGAATACGTTCTCTCCAACACCGACAAAGGATCCGACGTGTCGCGCAATAGTTCCGACCGCATATGGCTTAGACTCCGAACCGGCGGTAACGGCTCCGATTTCTCCAGGAGAAATCCCGGCCATGCGTATGGCATTCTCCGCCGCCTCGGTGGCGATCGTCATCGTGTCCTCAGTGTGGCCCGCCACAGCCTTTTCACGCAGAAGAAGCCCATGTCTAACCTTGTCCAGAACCTTTTCAAGTTCTTTCCCCCGCTTCTTCTCTCGCTCCCTGACAATCTTCGCTGTCTCAATCCGTTCTCGGGGAATGTAAACCCCATAACCAACAATTCCAACTTTACTGTGAATCATTAGAAGACCTTCGGCAACACTCGATATGTGAAGAGCTTTTTCTCAGCCAACACGGTATTTAAGACTACGTTGAATACGCTTTTACGGCACGAGTCGAACAAATCCCTAGCTACGAGCAAAAGACGATTCTTCCGTCCCACGGCACAGGTCAGCAGTTTCTTCAATCCTTCTGAAACTCGGAGAGTACTCACTTGGTTACAGTCTGTTTTTGGCGCTAGAGACCAGCCCGGTTCACTAATAGCTTCTCGAAGGACCACAGATGGTATTCCGCTCTACAACGAGCACATTTCTGGCACTGATAATTCTATCCTTCTCAGCAGGAGCAATAAATGGCCCTCACAGCGATGTGAAAAGCGGGCTCATCCCGAATCATTTACCCCTTGCAGCGGTGAATGGACCTCAGCGAACCATAGTAGTTACTGTTCAGTTTCCAGACAAGGGAAACGGTACTTCCCCTACTCAGATTCTGACGATGCTCTCTAACTTGAACAGCTTTTACAACGAAGACTCGTACGGAACCATTTCATTTCAGACGGGCATGACGCCAGCAGTCACTTCTAAATGGTACACTTTGCCGAACTCACTGGCGTACTATGGAGCAGATACCGTTTCGAGTGACAGCCAACTAGTATCTGACTCGCTACAAGCAGCATACAACGCAGGAGTCGACCTCGCTAGCTACAAGTTTGCAATCGTAGTTCACTCAGGCAACGACGAGGCGATGACCCATGTGACTGCTGACATTCATTCATTCACCATTCCTGGTTATGTTTTCAATCCGGCTCCCTTAATATCATACAAGATTTCCACCTCCGTGGTAGCTGAATCTGACACGACGGGGGTTTTCTGTCACGAGTCAGGCCACCTTCTGGGACTTCCCGACCTTTACGATTTGACCGGTCAAATAGACCCGTCGAATAACTTCCTGGGATATTGGGAAATAATGGCATTGGGAGAATGGAACCCGAACACTGGTAACCCACTCCAGCCCAAACCCGGTACCTATCCATCTCACCACTCGATATGGTCCAAAATACAGCTGGGCTTTGTTCCAAGCTCAAGAGTCACCGTCGTTCAACCAGGTCAAAGCGCCAATATCACCCTAAAGAACTTAGAATCTCCAACCACTGGCAACCAATCCGTAAAGATCCCAATTGCCGCCAACCAAGATGGCTCGCTGACCTACTATCTTGTGGAGATGAGGGCAAAGATAGGGACATATGACCAGTACCTACCTTTTCCCTCAGATTATCCGGGAGCAGGCATTCTAGTCTACAAAGTAAACGAGAGTATCGCTGCAGGACATGGAAGCGTCCGCCTGATAGATGCACATCCAGGCGGAGATCTTAGCGACGCGCCATTTGGACCATGCAATTCACCGTGCGTTAGTGAGAACACGTTCTCAGACCAGGCGAACTTCGTAAAGGTTATCGTGACAACGACCAGCCCAACCTCTTATTCAGTTCTGGTTGATCGAACAAGCGCACCAAGGCTTCTTTTGCAAATCAACACTCCCTCACAAGGCATTAGCATCACCATCGACGGTGCCAATTGGACCTCGGACGCTTCAAACCAGTTGAGGCTCCCGGTGCGATATGGTCCCCACACCATTTTCATACAGCCGCAAATTCCAGTGTCAATCGGGTCCACTACCATTCAGCTCGGACTCACAAATAGCTTCGCCGCATGGGACGACGGAAGCACGTCCAACCCACGATGGGTCTCAATTGTCAAAGATAGCGTTCTAACCGCCAGTTATCGAGTGGTAATAGAGCCCTCGTTCGCTACGGCGATTACGGCAGCGACGATCCTTGGATTCGTTGTACTCGCAGTAACGTTTCATCGGAGACGCCATCAGGCTCTCGGCAAAGATGGAGGTTTGCCCACCTACTCTTCGCCGGAACCAGTACTGACTCAGCTGGGCAATCCGTTGTCCCCCATGGGGTCATTCCCAGGGAATGATGCTCTTTCTGGAGTACCCGTAGATAACAACAACGAGCCCAAGGGCTCCTAACCCGAGACCCACAGTATTCGCACTTCCATCCCGGGCTATCAAGACCTTCTCCGTGCTTCCCAAGACTCGGGCCGAAATGTTAACAGTTTTCGATGGTTGAGAACCCTGGTTGTCGAACACGAAGCAGTATGTCCCTGCCGCCCTAAGTGGAATATTGAACGACTTATTTCCCACCGTTTGGTCCACGAGAACGGTTGGAGGGTAAAGCGACGGAGAACATGACTGAGAGTTGTTCATGGCTAAGAGTTCGAAATGGATCGTTGAAGCGCCTGCACCAGGTTCGAAAACTGTAACGTTTGCCCGCAATTCGTTGTTCATGCCGGAAAATGCGGTAATGTTCCTTGGCTGTTCAACTAGAGTACCTGCCTGAATCGGAAACCCGTTTTGAACCCAAACGTTCTGTTCGCTAACCACGGGAGTCGTGTGCACAGCTGGGATTGAAGCATAAGCGACGAGCCCGACTACTAACAAAGCTAGCCCGAGAACCACGAGTTTGAATTGCGTGACTAGCGATCCTCCATGTTTCGCAGTCCCTGAAACTCTTTGAGTCCACTCAACCGATGTCGCATTATGCTCGCTTCCAGCTCGGATTGCAACAAAGAAAAGATATCTTTGTGAATGCTCACGAAGTTGGAGGCGGTCGGGCTTCTCGGGCGAAGCAACTCGATTGGTACTATGCTCTTAACTCTGGCGGGACGTGCCGAGAGAACCAAGATCCTGTCAGCGAGTTCGATTGCCTCGGGAAGGTTGTGGGTGACGAGAAGGAAGGTCTTCTGAGTTTCAGCGTGAATCTCTGCAACCTCTTCCCTGAGGGCTTCTGCTGTGAACTCGTCAATAGCGCTGAAGGCCTCGTCCATTAAGACCACCTCTGGGTCTATGGCGAGGGCTCTGGCTATTCCGACCCGTTGCTTCATTCCGCCGGATAGCTGTTTCGGATAGAGTTTCTCGCTGTCTTTGAGACCCACCATTCCGAGAAGCTCTCTAGCCGTATTTTCCCTCTCGCGTTTCGGGACTTTCTGGACCTCAAGGCCGAAGGCGACGTTGTCTAGGACCGTTCGCCAAGGAAGTAGAGCAAAGCTCTGAAAGACCATGCTGATCTTGGGGTGGGGAGCAGTAAGCAGGTCCCCTTTGAAGCGTATTTCCCCCGAGGATGGCCTATCTAGTCCTGCAATCATTCTTAGAAGGGTGGATTTCCCGCAGCCGCTTGGCCCAACGATACAGACGAACTCTCCCTCGTGAATCTGAAAAGAGATGTCGTTAAGCGCCGTCACGGTTTGTGGTGGTTCGGAATACACCTTTGTGACATTCGAGAATTCAACATGCATTCAGTTGGCTACCGCCATCTCTTGATTCGTTGTTCTAGCCTTTCGAAGAATGCTCGATCTAGAAGGATAGTTAGAAACCCGACCGTCATGATTGCAGCTAGACCGTAGGTCATTGAGTGCGCTGACCCCTGAATACTGTTTGAGATGAAACTTCCGACCCCTGCAACGCTTGCGATGATTTCCACAGCGAGGAGCACGTTCCAACTGAACTCGAATGAGAGTCTTAGTCCAGTTAGGAAGTTCGGAAAGATTGAGGGTAGGACGATTTTCGAGAAGGTGTCGAGTCTCCCCGCTTTGAACACGGAAGCAACGTGGAAGTAGTCTATAGGAATCTCCTTGACTCCTTGCCTAATTGTGAAGTAGATCGGAAAAAAAGCGCTGAAGGCCGAGATGGCTACTGCCGCTACATTACCTCGGCCAATCACGGTAACTAGGAGAGTTAGTATCGCTAGATCGGGCAAAGCGCCTACGAGCATAATGATCGGAGTTATTGCCTCGTCCAACTGGTTTCTCAGGCCTACTAGCAATGCTAGGGGCATGACCACCACTAGGGCAAGAGAAACTCCTGCTGCTACGTTGACGAAGCTTTGGCTGACGCGAGCGAGGAAGAATGGGGTTCCCCCGAGTTGGACGAGTGTGAGAAGAACGCTATGAAGAGGCGGAAGTTGATCACTGGAAACCACTCCCGTCAATGCTACGGCCTCCCAAATAGCGAAGATCGCAACTAGCGTGATCATCCACGGGGGGAGTCGGGCTTTGTTCCGGCTTGTGTCCCGAACTCGATGGAAGACCTTGGGACTGAATGGCCAGAATCGCAGCTCGATACACCGGGAGTCGCAAAGTGCCCTCCCAGAACTAATTAGGTTTGGACGCCACACCGGAAAAATTTTGCTCTTGACGACCTAATACCCTGAGCTCTACCCAACGCAGGGTTACCGGTTCTAAGGAAAGAAACGAGTAGTTAGAGGCAGGGGTTTGACTCGGAGTAGTTCAAAACGCGCGTGTGCAGAGCGGGATACTGCTGTGCAGACTTGTGCGGAGAGCTGTGCAGAAAAAGGGCTAGCCTTGCCAAGATTGGAGGTACTTTTGCTGGAGTCGGGACAAGGTGTCGATTTTGCGCCCGAAGGCTTCGAGTCTCTGTCTAGCGACCTCGAAATCGAGCTTATCGGGGACTTTGACAACCTTCGCAGGCAACTTGCCTTTGTTCTCAGTTAGATATTCTGCCGACAATGCTTGGTCAGAGAAACTCATGTCCATTACCTCAGCCGGATGGCCATCTGCAGCGGCTAGGTTGACGAGACGACCTTCAGAGAGCAAGTAGAGCCTTTTTCTGTTTCGCATGGTATATTCAACAACCTCAGCGCGCACCCTCTTGCGCTTCACTGCAAGCTTCTCAAGGTCTCTGACCTTCACCTCTACAGTGTAGTGTCCGACGTTGCAGAGAATCGCTTTGTCCTTCATTCTGAGCATGTGGGAAGCAGTTATCACGTCGGTGTCCCCGGTCGCAGTTATGAACAAATCACCTTTCTCAGCGGCTTCGATCATTGGCATGACGTCGAACCCCTCCATCAGCGCCTCCAGGGCTCTAACAGGATTTACCTCAGTCACGATAACCTTGGACCCCATTCCGCGCGCACGTTCCGCTACTCCCCTGCCCACCCATCCGTAACCAGCCACGACGACATTTCGGCCTGCGAGGAGCAGATTTGTTGCCCGCATTATCCCTTCGAGGCCGGATTGGCCGGTTCCGTACTGACTGTCGAACAGATATTTGGTCAGCGCGTCGTTAACAGAGATGACTGGAAAACGTAGCTTTCCTTGCCGCTCCATAGCTTTGAGGCGGATCACGCCAGTTGTGGTTTCTTCGCAAGCGCCAATGATTTTGCGCAAACGGCTTCCGCCGTTCACGTGTGCTAGAATCGAGAGCTCGGCGCCATCGTCGATCAGGATGTCTGGTTGCAAGTCTAGTACCCGATTCAGGTTTTGTCGGTGTTCTTTGTCGGTCACTCCGTGCCAGGCATATACGTGAACACCTGTTTCGGATAGCGCGGCTGCAACGTCATCTTGAGTCGAGAGGGGGTTGCTACCGGTTATTGCTACCTCCGCGCCAGCTCGATGCATGGATTCTGCTAGAACGGCGGTTTTTGCCTCCAAGTGAAGGCAGGTCCCTATCTTGTAGCCTTTGAAGCTCTTGTTGGCGACCAGTCTCCTTGTTATTTTTGCGAGAACGGGCATGTGTTCTCGAGCCCAGGCCATCTTCATCTTGCCTGAAGGAGCAAGTTTGGGGTCTTTTACCAGACTCAAAGTCAAGCCCGAGGTATCGGGGGAGGATATCAGCGTTATACACAATGGATCCAATCTGGTCCCCGAGGCACTAATCCGGAAGATCTCCTACGCCACAGACCACTGTAAAATCGCGAGAGACCATCTCTCGTTCTCAACAAGAAGGCTTTGTATCAATGAACAGCCAACCTTATCTCTCAAATCTCACGGTCCCGGATTCTCGTGGAAGATTGGTCGAAGTCACCATAAACGGATCGAATCTGACGCTGAGAGAGCTAGTGTCCGTGGCGAGAACCAACGACACGGTTAGAATAGACAAGAAGGCTCTGCAGAGAACAATGAGGGGGAGAGTGGTTCTTGAAAGGCTACTGCGAGAGGACGAGGTAATCTACGGGGTCAACACAGGATTTGGTGCGCTATCCAATTTCAAAGTCGCTCCGGGCGATCTCAGACAGCTTCAAATCAACCTACTCCGAAGCCATGCCGCGAGTGTAGGCACCCCTCACCGAGCAGAGGTAGTTAGGGCAATGATGCTCCTGAGAGCGAATACTCTGATCAAGGGCAATTCCGGCATCAGGCCAGAAATTCCTGAGCTCATAGTCGCGCTCCTTAACAAACGAATTCATCCATACATTCCTCAAAAGGGATCAGTCGGGGCTAGCGGCGATCTCTCTCCTCTATCTCACATGGCGTTGGTGCTAATGGGAGAGGGAAGGGCCGAATACCGCGAGAAATGGGTCTCAGGTAGACAAGCTCTCCGGAGGGCGGGTGTGGATCCCGTACATCTCGAAGCCAAGGAAGGCTTGGCCCTTAACAATGGCACTCAGCAGATGACAGCGATTGGTTGTCTCAATCTTTGCGATGGCTACGATTTATTCGCGGCATCTGAAGCGGCTCTCGCTCTTTCTCTGGAGGGGATCCGAGGATGGATTGACCCGTTCGATGAACGGATTCACGAAGTTAGACGCCACCCGGGGCAAATGCGAGTTGCATCCGATATTCGTGCCCTGGTAAAAGGCAGCAAATTGTGTCGGACGATAATCAGCGACGATCCTGCGAATGGGCGTCCCCAAGACCCGTACTCTTTCCGATGCGCTCCCCAAGTCATGGGGCCGGTGATCGATGCGATGAATTATGTCGAGTCCACGCTTGAAATCGAGATGAACTCGGCCACCGACAACCCGCTCATTTTTCCTGATCAAAGAGCCTGCTTGTCCGGGGGTAACTTTCATGGGCAGCCAATTTCCATGGCTCTTGACATTATGGGACTAGGTCTCTCCACACTCGCGAACATATCGGAACGAAGAATATCCGCCCTGCTCGACGCATCTATGAACAACGGCCTGACAGCCTTTCTAGTCGGGAAGGAATCGAAACCTGGCCTTGCAAGTGGTTTGATGGCCCTCCAATACACGGCAACCGCTCTGGTCGCCGAGAACAAGATACTGGCCCATCCAGCTAGCAGCGACTCAATTCCAACCTCCAGTAATTTCGAAGACTTCGTAAGCATGGGACCCGGAGCTGCCCACAAATCAACCAGCATTCTTCAGAATTGCCGGTATGTGGTCGCGATAGAACTCTTGACCGCGGCTCAGGCAGTCCATCTCAGAGGGGCCTCAGGTCTAGGAAAGGGTACTAGGAGTATCTATCGAGCAATCCGTGACGAGGTTCGCCCTCTGACCTGGGATAGATCTTCCCACGACGATATCGAGCGGATATTCGAGCTAGTCAAGACCAGACAATTCATCGGTATGGTCAATCGGTTCGTGAAGGGCTCGGATTAGGTTGCATCTCTACCCTCTCAAATCCAGACTTATTCTGTCCGGCGATTCGATCATCGAGAGACTCGTTGAGGCACTTGCTAATGCCAAACTGGAGGTCAAGAACGGAGACATAGTCGCGATCGCGAGCAAGGTTGTCTCTCTTTCGGAGAGGAACGTTGTTCCGCTCGCGAAGGTCAAGCCCACGATCTCTGCCAGAAGACTTTCCCGCCGGTTTGGACTGGCTCCTGAGTTTGCTCAGGTCGTGCTCGATGAATCTGACGCCGTTTACGGTGGGGTTCCAGGCGCTCTTCTCGCACTCAAGAATGGGGATGCAGTAGCGAATTCTGGTGTTGACCGGAAGAATGCTCCAGACAAAAGCGTGATTCCATGGCCGGCTAATCCACAACGTTCCGCGCGGAAAATTCGAAGAGCAGTTAATCAAAAGCTCAAGAAAAGCGTAGGGGTCGTTATTGTCGACAGTCGCGTCACGCCTCTGCGCTTGGGGACGATCGGGCTGGCGATTGCTTGCTCAGGATTCCAACCGGTGAGGGACGCTCGAGGAATCAGAGACTTGTACGGGAGAAAGGTGGTAATGACGTTTCAGTCTCTGGCAGACGGAATCGCTGGGGCGGCCCATCTTCTAATGGGGGAAACCCGTGAAACTGTGCCGTTTGTATTAGTTCGAGGCGCCCCGGTTAGGCTATCCGGAGACAAACGCGCGGGCTCGATGACGCTTCCGGTCAAAGATTGTCTCTATATGAGCCAGATGCCTGGCCCGTTGCAGGAAAGACAGCGACTCAACCGTGGACACCTAGGCTTAGCGACCCATCCCTCGATCTCTAGGAGGGTCGAAATCGCTCATTTTCAGCCCTGATCTTGGAAATGGGGGGGCTTTCTAGATTTCCCTTTAATCGTTCGGGGACGACCCCGTTAAACCCTCATAGCTTCGCCTCCCGATCCAACCCTTGATTGCGCTCTAAATCGGCTATCTCGCCAGGAGACCCAGACAGGAAATCGTTCCTGAGGGAGGGGGGCCTAGAATAAAGCATCTCGTGACGCAAGAGCAGTCACTCCGGACCCTTGTTGAAATAGACTTCCGAGATATCTACTTGAGCATCGGCATCTGTATGCCCTTTTCCTTAGCTATTTTCCTCGCCACTGTATACCCAGCGTCTGCATGCCTCACGATCCCTATTCCAGGATCAGTAGTCAATACCCGCTCGAGTTTGCCCGCGGCCTCGGCTGTACCATCAGCGACGAGACACATTCCAGCGTGAATGCTATACCCCATTCCCACACCGCCACCTTGATGTACACTAACCCAAGTCGCTCCGGCAGCTGTGTTCAGAAGCGCATTTAGTATAGGCCAGTCAGCAATCGCGTCGCTACCGTCAAGCATCCCCTCAGTCTCTCTCCTGGGAGACGCGACGCTTCCGCAATCGAGATGGTCCCTTCCAATCCAAATGGGTCCAGCAAGTTCTCCATTCGCCACCATTTCATTTATCAGTCTGCCAAATTTTGCTCGCTCTCCGAATCCGAGCCAGCATACTCGAGCCGGCAGCCCCTGGAACTTCACTTCTTTCTGAGCTTTACGAATCCACCGAGAGAGACCCTTGTCCCGAGGAAAGGTAGAGAGAACTAGATCATCGATCTTGCGAATATCTTCTGGATCTCCTGCTAGCGAAGTCCATCTGAAGGGTCCCCTGCCCTCGCAAAACATCGGCCTGATGTATCTCTGAACAAATCCCGGAAACTCAAACGCGTTCTTTAGCCCCGCGTCTAGGGCCCGTTGTCGAATATTGTTTCCATACTCAAACGCCACAGCCCCCCGTCGAGACATAGCGATGATAGCCTTCACATGCGTGAGAATACTTCTGCTTGCCCTCTTCAGATACTCTTTCGGATCAGATCGGCGCAGGGAGTCAGCCTCTTCCTTCGAAAGGCCCGCCGGATAATAACCGTTCAGAGGGTCATGAGCCGAAGTTTGATCGGTCGCAACATCGGGAGTCACGCGACGTCGCAGAAGTTCAGGAAGTACCTCGGCAGCATTTCCTAGCAGGGCAACGCTACGTGGAATGTGATCTTGCTTCGCTTGCTGAACTATCTCTAGAGCTTCGTTAAGATCTTCAGTGAAATTCTGCAAATACCCATAACGGATTCTTTTCTCTATTGCCTTTTTGTCAATCTCTACCGCGAGAGCAACGCCATCATTCATTGTGACCGCCAAAGGCTGAGCTCCTCCCATTTCGCCTAGACCCGCCGTCAACACGAGCTTTCCTGCCAGCGTTCCGTGAAAGTGTTCCTTAGCAACGGCCGCGAGCGTTTCGTAAGTGCCCTGCAGGATCCCCTGAGTCCCGATGAACGCCCAGGACCCTGCAGTCATCTGTCCATACATTATGAGACCCTTCTGCTCGAGCTCGTAAAAATAATCCCAGGTAGCCCACTTCGGAACAATCATGCTGTTAACGATCAAAACCCGCGGAGCCAGATTGTGGGTCTTGAACACTGCGACTGGCTTGCCACTTTGGATAAGAAGAGTCTGATCTTCTCCAAGGTTCTCCAGACTCTCAAGCGTTGCTTCAAGCGCATCCCAAGATCTAGCCGCTCGCCCCGTTCCCCCATACACAATCAAGTGATCCGGGTCTTTGGCGACTTCTGGATCCAAGACATTGTGTATCATCCGGTAAGCTCCTTCGATCTGCCAGGTCTTGCAGTGCAGCTCCGTCCCGGTTATCGCAGAGATCCGTCTTCGGTGTTTCAACACTGAAGAGACTCGAGGTTGTCTCTTTTGCGTCAAGGGACCTTCTTACCGTCCCTCACTACCAGTTTGCCTCCGATAAGGACATCGTCAACGATACTCTCACCATACGTGTACCCAATCCACCTGTGACTGGGTACTCGCAAAGTCACAAGGTCCGCCTCTTTCCCGATGTGGAGACTTCCAACCCTTTTCTCCAATCCTAAGGCTCTGGCTGCATTGATCGTTATCGCCCGGACTACTTCAGGAGCACTCATTCGCAACTCTCGCGACGCAAGAGCTGCGACAGTCAACTGGCCGAGCATCCAGTTGGAAGGGCTGAAGTCGGTCCCTAGGGCGACGGGAAGGCCGAGGGCAAGCATAGTCCGAGCATTTGCGTTCTCCCCGTTGAGCGTGCTAAGTGATGATGCGGGCAACACGACTGGGGTTACTCTCGTTTCAGCCATTTTTTCGAGCTGTTTTGTTGGAGAGTGGATAAGATGGTCCGCAGAAGTAGTATGGAGTTTGTTAGCTACCTCAGCTCCTCTACTATCCGTGAATTGGTCGGCGTGTATCTTTAGTTTCAGACCGAGTTTCCGAGCTTTCCCAAGAATCCGAGCCGACTCGAGCGAGTCAAACGCGCCCTGCTCACAAAACACATCACAGAAGTCGGCCAGTCCTGATCGAGCAATTTGTGGTAGCATTTCGTCGATCACATCCAGAACATATTCTGATGGAGTCTCACCAGGTGGAACCGCATGAGCACCCATGAAGGTAGGGACGATATGGCATGAGTGATACTTCCTCAGGCGGTTAATCGTTTTGAGAATCTTGAACTCTTCGTCGTCTCTAAGTCCGTAGCCACTCTTTATCTCAACGGTGGTCGAGCCGGATTCAAGACAAGTGTCGAGTCTCTGTTTGCCAGATTGAAACAGCGATTCTGAGCTGGCCTGGCGAGTTCTGTTCACTGTCTCGATTATTCCTCCACCCTTGCGCAGAACATCCAAGTATGAGGCTCCTTCAATCCTAGATTGAAATTCGGCATCACGAGCTCCTGCGAAGACCAGGTGCGTGTGAGGGTCCACGAAGCCAGGTAGTATGATCTCGTCCGCAGCGTCTATCGTTGTACTCGACTGGAATTTTCTTTCCAGCAGTTCTGAGGAAGCTGCCAAGACGATCTTGCCTTGGCTGATCGCGACACCTCCATTGTCGATCACCCCAAGTCCAGTCTTATTGTCACGAGTGACTAGGGTTATGGTCTCATTCGAGTTCAGAATCAAAACGTCAACGTGTTTCTTTGCCATGCAAGATCTGCACGTTGCACGTCTGTTGTTGACTAAAAAGTGGACTGTTTGGATTAGAGAGTCATTCTTCCATCAACCATTATCGTTTGCCCGTCGATCTCGACTGTCGGCTTTGTAATGGTTCCTGAGAATGTGAAGCTACTATCGTTCTTGCCGCCGATACCCTTATTGGCTCCCACGCCAATTGTCACGGTGCCTAGAGATAGCTCGTCAGTTGTGTATCCTATCAGGTCTACTTTGGGATTTAGCCCTAGAGTAAACTGGGCTATTTTGTCTCTGTCGCCTTGGGTTGCCTCGAAAACCTCTCGAAAGACCTCTTCGTACTTTTTAGCTCGGAATTCTTTGATCCGGCCCTTCTCGAAATCCAGTCTGAGTTCTTGTATCAGCCTTCCTTTCAGGGCTCTGGGGAGATCATAGACGACTGTTCCTCGGGCTGACTCTTCTAGTGGAGCGACCTCGACCTTGCCTGAGGGCAACTGTGTTGAGACAAGTCCATGTTCTACGTCGGCTTGATCAACAATCCCATCTTGGACGTGAATAGGTCTCTTGGTGATCTCGAACCTCACATCTGTGCCTCCCTTAGATGTGATGTGCACCTTGCTTCCTCGTTCCAGGCGGAGAGCTACTTTCCTTCCGAGCTCTGCGAGCTTCGGATAGTCGACCTTGATCGCCTCTTCGGTCATTCTCAGCCAACGGTCATAGTCGAAACCGTAGGCTTTAGCACGCTGCGGGGTAACATGACCGAGAAGGAGTTCGGCTGTTCGAACTTTTTTCTCGAAAGTCTTGTCGAGGACAGGTTTGTCTCCTTCGAAGAGGATTTCTAATCTTGAAGCTGGTACATCCCGGAACTTCGTCGGGTCTTCAGGCCCACCAAGCGCGATCCAGACTGTTACATTGTCGACAGCACTGAGAACGTGGCGAGGGACCTTGCGCATGTACTGTTCAGGGATCTCAGCAAGGGTTCCCCACCAGAGGCGGTCGGTATTGAGTGTGATGAGGGGCTTTGCGCCTGTCCGATAGCATTCGAGGGCTATTTCACTAGCTAGATCGACAGTATGTTGCCAGGTTTCAATGAGGACCATGTCATCTTCGTGAACCCTCAGACAAGTGTGAACGACACGCTTTGCAATGCTGTCCTCAAGCAAGAGAGGTATCGGCTAGGTACGTGGGAACCATGCCGTACATAAGCGTTCAATGGTCGCGTGGAGTCTCGTCACTAGACAACCGGACAAGCGGTGTTAGACAATCCATTTGGTCGGGGTCACTCAGAGAGACCGAATCCCAGTACGATAAGAGAGTGAAAACGACGCGTCAACTCGCTGACCTGCGGCTTATAAAAGACCGCTGCAGATTGTCTTGACTGCTGAAATTCTGTAAAGGTTCCATTGTATTCCCCTAGTATTTTGGAAACCGCATATTCTTCGTAAGGATCTCCTAACAATGTGAATGCTCCGGGTCCCAACTCTCTCCTTCTCAACAAGACCAGGGGAAGCCTGACCTTATCACGCAACGCATCAGGCAACTCAGCATTCAAAGCCTCAACCTCACTTTTTTTCATAGGAGCCTTCTCTCCGCCTACCGTTGAGACAGATGGTTGTTCCTCAGCCAACAGTTCTCTGATGGTTTTCCGATTCTTTGGAAGGTGTGTGTTGAGCTTTCGCAATTCGTTTTGCAGCATCACGTCGAAAAAGCCATCTCGATCCACGGAAACTTCCTGCCCTATTTCCCGCCTCGAATCATGCAGTGGTCTTTCTCGAAGGGGTCCAATCTGACCATCTCTTCGATCGTGTATCCCCTCTTTTTCAAGATCTCAGTTTCTTGGCGAAAAATAGCGCTTGGATCTTTAGCTACATCAATGCTGCGCGCTTTGATCGCCATGAGGAACTCGTCCTCTTGCTTCAGAAATGTATCAAGGTTCTCAGCCAATATTCTTGCTTGGTCCGGCTGCGCAATGTCGCAATATACAGAGTCGACATCCGAGACTAGACTCCGGTATCTGCTGGGAAACCGTGCATCTTCGAAGATCGGCACTGTATTGATCCTGTTCTTGGATACGTTATTGACTAGGTCTCTAAAGGACCTCTGAGCAAATTCTACACAGAATACTTTCCCATGTAGTCCCACGATGTCGCTTACGTGGCTGACAGTTGTCCCACTTGCAGCTCCCAAGTACAGGACATTTGACTTCTGTTCAAACGGGATCTCGCAAAGTCCCTTCAATATTGCAGCTGCAAGTTTACTTCGGAATGGATCCCAGACTCTGTACTCTTCATCGCCAGCTCTGACGGTTTCCTCTCCGTAAACGGTCTCTCCCGGTGCTAGGCTGCGGGTACCTAGTTTCTCTTCCCCTTCCTTCCCGATCAGATAGACCCCTTCGAACTTTCTGTGGGGCTGGACGCCATTCCGTACCATGCTTCTTCTTAGGTGGTTGCCCTTGATAACGATCTTTGAGATCGCTCACCTTCTTCTCTAACGCAGCTCGCATCTTATCGCCCTCGTTTGATCCACCGAAAGCATCCATTCGAGCGGCAATAGCAAGTTTCCCCGCAACTGCGCGGGCAATCCGACCTCTTAGCCAGCGAGGGGATTGATGGATGGCAGCGTACTGGAAGATGATTCCATGTTTCGGAGGGCGAGCCCCAGTTTTCAGAGTTCGGAAGAGAGCCTTTTCAGCCCCCAGCACCTGGATCGTACTGGCGGGCATCTTGGCTACGTTCTCTAATCCTCCCGCCATTGAAAGGATCTTAGCCGAGAGAACTGCACCTAGAACCCCCGTCATGTTCGGAGCAACTTCCAGCATTATCTTGTCGGTGTACTTTTCAGCGGTCTCTCTCAGCTTGTACATCTGGAGAACCGTCGTGCAGACTTCTTGCAGCCACAACAGATCCGGTTGAGGGAGGTCTGCCCCCGAGGATTTCTGGGCTGCTTCCGAGATTAGTCTAGATCGCTCTTGAGGTATTCCCAGTTCGACCAGAGACTGCTGAGAGAACGAGTCGCGTGTACCGAGGCCTTGGACGAGCCTGATGTAGCTGTCGTGTTTTTCGACGAGCCTGTCTAATTCGGGAAAATGCAGTCCGTACCATTCTCGTATTCGCCCTGCAAGAAGGTTCAGTACCTTGTCCAGGTCCTCGATGCATCTGACTGTCTGTATTGCGTACAAGTCACGCTTTGTACCGGTCTCCGCAATTGATGCCTGCGCGAGTTCCATCGATACTTCGTGAACGAGTTTCTCATAGTCATCCTTTGACTCTACGATTCTGAATCGGACGAGCATGTTGGGCAACCGGTTCCGCAACTTTGAGATCGTTTCATCCCTTTCGTCCAAGACGACTTCCGAAGTCAAAATGTTTCGAAAGATCCGTGCAAGATATTCGTTGTCTACCGTGAGCTTTTCCAGGCCGATCTGAGACAAGCGGTTGGCGAATTCAGAGAATTCGGCGGGCAATTGTCCCCTGCGAACCTCGTTGAGTTTCACTGCCGCGTCTTTGGGGTTACGGGGAAAGAGTGCCTTTTCAGCAATTTTGCCGGTCTTTTCCAGCAGGAAAAGCCCTGCAGGTGAATCGACCAGGTAGGCTTTCAAAATCGCTCTCGGGTCTCGGTCCAGTCGCTTCGGCATAACTCATCGTGTGCGAAGATAATTAACGTGGCACAAGTATACTGTCTCGGCAGCATTTGGAACCTGACCTTTCGGTGGAGTTTGCTGGTATAAAGCTCCACAACCCGACGATTCTTGCATCGGGAATTCTGGGAGTTTCCAGCGAGGTCATGGTCCGGGCCTCAAGGGCGGGAGCTGGAGCAGTGGTCACAAAGTCGTTCAACAGGAAGGGAAGGGAAGGTTATCGGAATCCGTCTTTCATCGAAGTTCCTGGTGGCTATCTTAACGCTCTTGGAATTCCGAATCCTGGAATGGATGAGATGCGTGAAGAGGTTGCGGCGGTTGCGAAGGCTGGAGTTCCAGTCATCGCTAGCGTCTTCGGCTTCGATGCGGAAGAGTTCGCAGAAGCCGCCTCCAGGGGAGAGGAAGGGGGCGCCATCGCGATTGAACTGAACGTGTCCTGCCCTCATGTCAGGGAGGTCGGAGTCGAGATAGGCCAGAAAGCGGAAATGGTCTTTGAGGTGACACGAGCGGTCAAGACTAAGGTCAAGTTGCCAGTCATTGTCAAGCTCACGCCTAACGTAGCGAATATCCAAGAAATTGCCAAGGCAGCTGAAAGCGCGGGAGCCGATGCCCTCACGGCCATCAACACGGCGTTAGGAATGGCAATAGACGTCGACGCTGCTGCTCCAATTCTCGGAGGAATCTACGGTGGTCTCTCCGGACCCGCCCTCCACTCCCTGGCTGTAAGGACAGTCTATCAGGCAAAAGCAGCTGTCAGAATACCTATCATCGGGGTCGGGGGGGTAACCGATTGGAGAGGAGCTGTGGAGATGATGATGGCGGGAGCTTCAGCAGTCCAAATTGGAACCGCGGTGATGTACAGAGGCGTTGAAGTGTTCAGAGAGATCACTGCAGGAATGGCAAAGTTCCTTCAAGAGAACCGGTATGGGTCGGTCCGCGAAATTGTTGGACTAGCGAACAAATCAAATCATGGCTAGAGCTTCGCGCTACTTGGGGACGAACAGCAGAAACGCGATGTAGAACACAAAGACCAGCCCGGTTATGACGATGATATTTCTCATTTTAGTTCTCTGAATCTTCTTTCCAGATACCCTGCATTTGTCGCTGCAATATTCCTGCTTCAGTTCCGTCGGGGTACCGCAGACTGGACAGTGGCGATGCTTAGGAACGGTCGTAGGCTCTTCGCGTCGATACTTAGACAATTAACTCCATCCTATCTAGCCTGCGAACCACGCAAACTGACCGGGAATGGGACTCTTATATCATTCTCAGCCATCTTGTGGTTGGACTAAAGTTGGGAAAGATCCAGTGGCTTGATTGGAGTAAAGAGAGCTTTGAAAGAGCTCGGGCCGAAGGCAAGCCCATTCTTCTCGATATCAAGGGGTCTTGGTGCCACTGGTGCCACGTCATGGACGAAACGTCTTACTCGGATCCTGCAATAGTTGACGCCCTCAACAAGAAGTTCATCCCGATAAGAGTCGACACGGACAAGAGACCTGATGTCAACAGGAGATACAACATGGGAGGATGGCCCACCACCGCTTTTCTCGACAGCGATGGAAAGATCATCACAGGCGGCACCTACATTCCGCCTGAACAGCTACGCGAAGTCATTCGATCTGTGCTCGACATGTATGCAAAGAGCAGGGGAAAGGTTCGAAGCAAGCTTGAACCGCCCAGGATTCCAAGGGCCTCGCTAGACCCTCTTACGGAGAGTATCGCCAAGGATATCGCGACGTCTGTCGCGGTCAATTTTGACATCGACTACGGGGGCTTCGGCTTCGAACCCAAGTTTCCCCAAACTGACTCTCTCGAATACGCTCTTGTGAGATACCGCTACCACGGGGAGAAGGAAATGCTCACGATCGTCAGCAAGACGCTTGAGAAGATGGGAAAAGGGGGACTCTACGATCATGTTGAGGACGGGTTCTTCAGATACTCAACGACGAGAGATTGGACGATACCCCATTTCGAGAAGATGGCGGAGGACAACGCCCGGCTTCTTGCGACCTACCTTAAGGCGTATCAGGTTACTGGAAACCCATTTTTCAAAGAAAAGGCTGAAGGTATTCTACGATATGTTCAATCGAAATTTGCAGACCTCAAAGAGGGAGGATTTTACGGTAGCCAAGATGCTGACGAGGAATACTACAAGCTAGCGTTGGAAGAGCGGAAAAAACGCACTGCGCCGAGTATTGACAAGACATTCTATACAAACTACAATGGTCTCTTCGCCTCGGCGTACTTTCTCTCGGGTTCGGTTCTGAACAGCTCTGAGTACACGAAGTTCGCTTTGAAAACTCTTGAACGTGTCATAGGGACCGCCGACAGTAAGGGAGCGTTGCCACACTACTTCGGCGTGGAGGTCTCAGCCTTGAAGGGATTACTGATTGACCATGCTCTAACATTGCATGCCCTTGTAGATGCCTATGAGTACACGGGAAGCTGGGAACACATTGAGACCGCAAAGAAATTACTGGACTACTCGATTAGAACACTTGGCGATGAAAAAGATGGAGGATTCTACGATATTCCAGAACAATCAGCAGACATTGGGGAACTTCAGGCTCGGGACAAACCCATGGATGAGAACAGTTCAATGGCAATTGCCGCTCTACGCATGTCTTGGATAACCGGGAACGAGCGATACGAGAAGCTTGCAGAGAAGACCTTGAGGATCTTCGGCAGCGAGTATGAGCGATACGGAATAATGGCCGCACCATATGCTCTTGCACTTGAATCTCTAATAAACGGGCCCGTCGGAATCACCATTCTCGGATCCAGGTCTAAGGAGACTGAAAAGTTCGGGCTGCAAGCCAGGAAGCTCTATCCCGTTAGAAGATACTTGCTCCAACTCGACCCTGCGAAAGACGCTGAGAGAATAAGGCAACTCGGCTATGACTCATCAACCGCACCGGTTGCATATGTCTGCGTGGGCAAGGTCTGTGGACCGCCCTTGAAGGAGCCATCTATGATCGAGCCGACCATCTCCTCTCTCATAAGCCCCGTACCAGTAGCGACGGTTCCTCAGTAAGAAACTTTGGCAAATCCCGATCTGATAGTCTACAACGGGAGAGTCTACCCGCAACTCAGCACAGAGAGCCGAGTTGAAGCAATCTCAATCACGGACGGAAGAGTCACCAAGACCGGATCCAGCCGAGACCTACTGAAACTCAAGTCCGCCTCAGTCGATTCTCTTGACCTCCATGGATCAACCGCTCTCCCCGGCCTCGCCGACTCCCACATTCACCTTCTGGGATACGGAATGCTGATGCGGACGCTCAACTTATCGAGTGCAAGATCCATCCCGGAAATTCAAAGGATGCTTGCGAAAGCCTCTTCAACAAAACTGAGAGACAATTGGATCCTCGGAAGAGGATGGGATCAAGAGATGCTCCGAGAACGTCGATACCCCGATCGATCCGACATCGACGTTGTTGCAAACCCCGTCTTCCTTAGAAGAATTTGCGGCCATGTCGCTGTTGCAAACTCGGCAGCATTGACCGCAGCGGGCGTCAACGAGAACACGCCAGAACCCTTTGGTGGAGAAATAGAAAGGGACTCGATTGGCAAACCCAATGGCATATTGAAAGAGCGGGCCCTAGAGATTGTTAGTAGATCAGTCCCTAGAGACGAGACAGAGGCCAGACAAGCTCTGGTCGTCGCTTCTGAGAAACTCTTGGCGCAAGGCGTCACTGCACTGCACTGCATAGTCGAAGACGAGCAAGAATTCAAGGCCCTGAGAGAATTGAAGAAGGAGGGGAAGATAGAGCAGACAATTTACGTAATCCTACCACTGAACATGCTCGATCAAGTTAGCTCAATGGAAGACGAGCTGGGAGCGTGGGCCAATGGCTTCAGAATTGGAGGGATCAAGGTTTTCCTGGACGGCTCTCTCGGGGCGAGAACTGCGGCACTCGGGCATCCCTACGACGACGACCCCGGGTCATCCGGTATGCTGACAACATCTAGAGAGCAACTGTCGAACTTGATAGAGAAGGCAGGAGAAACCGGCCTGCAGTTATGCTTGCATGCAATAGGCGACAGGGCCGTTCAATTGGGAGTCGAGACGCTGAATGAATCTCTGGGGCCGCGTGATTGTCGGAAGTCGAGACCTCGAATAGAACACGCGTCTCTATTGTCCCCGGATCTGATCAAAAACATGGCGAACTTAGGTTTAGTTGCCTCCGTTCAACCGCGCTTCATCTACTCGGACAATTGGGCAGAGCAGCGCCTAGGAAGGGACCGGATTCAATACTTGTATCCGTTCAAATCTATGCTTCGAGCCGGGATCCATTTGGCGGCCGGGTCGGATACTCCTAGTGATGATCCGAGCACGGCTGAGGGCTTGTGGTCCGCCGTCTCTCGCCCCGGGCTCTCGCCCTCAGAACGGTTAACACCGAGCGAGGCCCTCACTTGCTACACACGGGGAGCAGCTTACGCCTCGTTCTCGGAAAACGATGAGGGAACTCTAGAGCTTGGCAAATGGGCGAACCTGACGATCTTGGATCGCGACCCCTTTGAATCCCCACCAGAGGCTCTTAGGAAACTTCGGGTAGTACAAACAATCGTTCGTGGAAAGGTGTTCCGTTGGAACTAATCCTAGAATTCTAGACTCTTTCCGGAGAATCCGACGGCAGAAGTACATCGTGTGGACGAGCCTCCTCAGCACCCGAGTGGGTTATGGCTGCCAAGTGCGCTTTTTCCCAGAGTTCTGGAATCGTCTTGGCTCCGGCGTATCCCATTGATGCTTGCAATCCTGCCGACATTTCTTGGATAACAACGCTCACTTCTCCCTTGTAGGGAACCCAGCCCTCAACTCCCTCCGGAAGCCCCTTCGAGGGTTGAGCATAGCGATCCATGGAGAATCGCTTGGCCATTGCCGAAGGACTTCCCATTCCTCGGTATTGTTTGTAGTATCGACCGCCAATCGTTATGAGCGTGCCAGGCGCTTCTTTGCAACGCGCGAACAGGTTGCCCATCATTACGGCGGATGCTCCAAGTGACATTGCGACTGCAGCGTCCCCGGGACCCCTTATCCCGCCATCCGCGATTATCGGAATCTTCGACCCGTATGTCCGAACTGCATCAGCAACCTGAGCGGTCGCATAGACCGTCGGCGAGCCCGCTTTGGTTGCCTCCATTGTGGTACAAATGGACCCTGAGCCTATTCCAACCCTGAATCCAGCGATACCTTCCAGTTTTGTTATCGCATCCTCAGCAGCCTTGTAAGTTCCGATGCTTCCCACGACCACGTCCGCGTCGACCTCTTCCAAGATCTTTTTCGTCGCGCTGAACACGTTAGCATTGTGGAAGTGGGACACGTCGATTACGAGAATGTCAGCGATTTCGCTGAGCTTCTTGGCTCTTTTGAGATCGAAGGGTGATACTGCGGCACCACAGAGCAGTTGCCCGTTTTCGTCTCGGGCCGCGTTGGGGAACCTTCCACGAAGGAGAATGTCCTTGATGGTCATCAAGCCCTTGAGGCGTCCTTCCTTATCGATCAGGGGAAGTTTCTCGACACGATGCTTGTGAAGAATTTCCTTTGCGCCTTCGATGTTCGTATCGTCGGGCGCGGTTATGACCTTCTTTGTCATAACATCCTTGGTGAGCAGGCTGGAGTCTGCAAACCGAACATCTCTTCCGGTAACGATACCGACTAGCTTCTCTGCCTCGACCACAGGTAGACCGGAGATGTTGTGCTTCTGCATCAACTCGGTAGCGTATTCGACTGTCTCGGTCGGCCTGATTGTGATTACGTCCTTTATCACGAGAGATTCTGCGCGTTTCACTTTTCTTGCCATCTCCACCTCTTCTTCTGCGGTGCAGTTGCGGTGGAGCACTCCGAGAGCTCCGAGCCTGGCGACGGCTATGGCCATTTCGCTCTCCGTTACTGTGTCCATTGGACTCGCGACAAAGGGCATGTTAAGAGAGTGGTTCAGGGTGACCTGGGTCGATAGTTCGACTTGGTTGGGTTCAACTTCAGTCCATCCGGGAAGCAGGATGAGATCCCTGAAAGTAACTGCCACGTCAGTATCCTTGAACTTGGATCTGAACCCTGGCTCCGACACCTAGTTTCCAAATCTCCCTGAGTTTGCAAGAAAACAGCTGATTTCCCTTATTATACATACCGACAGAGTTGGAGAATTTCTTTTCCGAGAAAGGTTCAAAGATAGCTACGAGTATCTCTTTGAGGTTTTGCCTGGCCAACTGAACGCTTTTTTTCTAGACGGGTTTTTGGCATCTATCGCAATACCATTTCATCTGCACAGGGTCCCAACGAACGGGCTGCTGACAAGTCGGACAGCGATTGTACCCAACGGCTGTCGTGACCTTTCGCTTTCTGAAGAAAAGGAACCCTAAGAGGAGGCCGGCCGCCACACCCACGGCGAGACCGATCAAACCAAAGACGAGCCCGGATGAAAAGAGTGACCCGCTTTGCTCGGCCTGGAGAGCACTCAAAGCCGCAGCCAACGAGTGTTGGACAGCGCCGGCATAATCCATTGTGGAATAGTGTTGGTTTGCGAGCGCCATTTCTCGGTTTGCGATTGCGATTGTTCCGCTGTTAATCAAGCTGTTTCCCGTGGCGGCGAGGGCGTCTTGGGCAATAATCAGGAGCTCGTCGTTGATTCCTCTGAGGACTGTGTCTTTGTCAAACTGGCTGTACGTATTGGAATCCGGGTAGTAAGCCATTACACTGTTTGTGAAATCCTCTGTTTGATCGTAGATGAATGGGTGATTCAAGCCGATCATGTGGCCTAGCTCATGAATTGTTGCGCGAGTGAAGCCGAAACCCTTGCCAGGTTGTTTGGGAAAGACGTTGTATCCATAGGTTAGCGTGGAGTTTGATTGGTTCACTAGAATCATGTCGCCCAGGGCGACACCGCCTATCGATCCGGGCGGTTCCGATAGTTCGATATTTTCCTTGAAGGTAAAGGCGAAAGTGTAGTTTCCTTGGAATGCGAAGAGAAAGCCGGGAATGTCGTACTGTGAGGTTGTGTGGGTTGCGTTGATGAACTGGGTCATATGGCCCTTGCCATAAAGTGACAACCAGTTCCAGACAAGCCTAGCATCGACAATCGGAATTGATAGAGCCGGATCTTTGACCTTCGTTGTTGCGTTCGCAACGACAGCTGCAAGTTGCGGGTACGCTGTAATGTCTGAGAACTTTGCAGAGACTGTGACCGTGGCAAATGGAAGGAGGCTCGCAAGTTGGTTCTGAACCATCGTGGTGTTGAGTGTCGTGGAGATCTTGGGCCCCTTTGCCTTTTCTGCATCTGTCCGGTTGTCAAACACGAATAGTTGGAAATTGTACCTCTGGGCATATGTGACCGGGTACAGCTGGTCCGCCGCGAACAAGTTGTAGACTGCGCCGGAGATGTAATCGTTAACGAACTCGGCGGCCCAAATCCTGCCATATGGGGTTGAAAGATTCACGCCCCTGGCACCTGCCGCGACCTGCATCGGAAGCTCATTCGTCCAATAGCTCGTGCCTGCCGAGAGATCGGTATAGTAGATTCTCCCTGTTCCGCCCCAGCTGGTCATGTAGTGGCGAGGTAAACTCAGACCGAGATCCGGATCGGTGACTGTTCGATTGTAATAATGGGCCTGAACAGCCATTGTGCTGTTGCAAGAACACTTGGTAATGGCGACTTGGTACTGCTGGAATGACAGCGAGGGTATGATTGTTCTGTTGAGGTCTGAAATGAAAAGAGTGTATCCGGGGTTCGGAATCGCTCCAAAGAGTGTCTGGTTTGAAATAAGCCAGTTCTCTACTTTGTTCGCGTCGTAGAAGTAGTTCTGAACCAGGCTCACCTTTGTGCTAGTCTTGTTAAGGGCCGGATTACCGAAAAAGGGAGGAGGCGTGCCCGGAACTGTATCTTGCTCTTTTCCGGTGGAATTTACGTACCTTGCAAAACTCTGGACAAGAGCCGAGCTTGCCTCCTCATACACGTATTGGTATGTGAAATTGTACATGACCCCGGTGTTGATAGGTCCTTGCAGGACCTGCTGGTATTTGACCGGAATCGAGTTTATGCCACTTGTCAGGTAGGAGGAGTTCAGGTCGGTGTTGGAAAAGCCGAGAAGAACAACCTTGATGGTCAGGGGAACGACTCGGGAAGCGGCTACAGCTCCCGGCGAGTTGGACTGAGAGTACTGGCCGTTTGCTTGCGAGATTGAGAGTAGAATGAATAGGGAGATTGCGAGAAAGCGGATCGTTCCCATTCTCATAGGCCTTTAGACGCCTGAAATTGGTTCCTTATCAGGCGTTTCCTAGGCTGGCGTGACACTCGGTAAAGTCAGGTCTCCCCTTGTTAGGATCAGGATTTTTGCTTCTTTTCCCTCCGCTCGAATGGATTGTTGGACGGCGCTCGAGGCTGTTCGTGAGGGCTTTAGCTTGAACGAGTCTCTGGCGTAAAGATCTGGGAGTACAGATACGAGTTGTATTCTGTGCTTCTCCAGAGCGTCTTGCAAGAAAAGAGAGACATGACTTCCGAGCTTGAACTTGTGCCGGAGCTCCGAGACTAGCTCTTTCTTTTCTGAGAATCGTCTGGAGAATTCTAGGAATCCCCGGTCTCCGATGCCCTTTGAGCACTCCGCAACTAGGATGATCGTTCCTCCCTTCTTTACGGCTCCGAAAGCGTTGGATAGGACTCGGACTCCATGATAGAGGTCCATTCCCAACAACTTTCCAGCGGCAACAACGACGACATCGGACTTTCGGTCTATTCTTGGAGCATGGACCTGCAGATACCGGGGGACCGCCTCCTGAAACACCGCCTTAAGCTCTCCCGAGAAAACCGAGTTGATTCCCCCCCAGCCATCAGGCACGAAGGTGAGGCTGTAGAACACGCCTGCCATCTTGTAGGCCTCAAACGAGTCTGAGAGCACGAGGTTCTCCCCAGTTTCACCTGGGTGTGGAACACCCTTGACCATGAGTGATCTGTTCTTCGCAATTGTGTCAAGAGACGATGCTCCTGGAAGCAGAATATCGGGTCCGCCCGTGAAACCGCTCGCAAAGTGAGGGGTAACCATACTCAGGCTAATTTTTACATCGCAAGCGAGAAGTTCGCTTTCGAGAAGGACACTAGTCCCTTGACTGGTTTTGCCAATTTCAGCAAAAGCTCCACCTTTGGGGTCAATGTTCTTGACGCCATGGTCCACTGAGGACGATCGAGACTCCACGTTTGAAGTTCGACCTCGAGAGAATAGCTTGACCTCTGTAACCCCATGGGTCCCTAGCTGTGTCTTGATCATCTCAATTGCCCGCTGCTGAACATGTAAAGGAACGATAGGGTCTATCAAAACGCCAACGATTGACCCAGGTTTTAGGATGCTTGAAAGCGAAAAGTCATTGATGGGGCGAGAAAGGGACTCCTCGATCTGATTGGAGAGGTTTGCGGTCGCGGTTGGTTTTTTGGGTTCTAGAATCTTGTAGAAATTGTCGTCTGGGACTCTGATCGGAATCTCAGTTTCGCCGTATGGAATCCAGAGTTCCGAATTTGCTCCCCGCGTCGGGGTATCTTGAGCTTGCCTTTAAATCGCTATACCGGAACCTGACTGTTCATGCGCGAGAGCTTCGTGCGTCTTTTAGCGTCGACAGATGAATTGGTGGGTCTTTAGATGCCACGTTCTCTTGAAGATAACTTCTCCAAGACGCTGGTGAGAACTGGAGCATTGCAGTTTGGAATGTTCACATTGTCAGGAGGCAGAATCAGTCCATACTACTTGGACCTCCGAGTGATTCCGAGTTTTCCTGATGCTTTCCGCACATGCTCGGACCTCTTGGCAATGAATGCAAAGTCCATTGAAGGAATCGACAAGATAGGGGGCATCCCGACAGGTGGATTGCCCTGGGCAGCCGTACTCGCCTACGCGCTGTCCAAGCCTCTCGTCTACACAAGGAAGGATATCAAACTACATGGGAGAGAAAGAACAGTTGAAGGAATACTAACGCCGGGCGACAGAGTTCTGCTTATCGACGACGTGATCACGACAGGCAAGAATATTCTCACTGCCCTACAGAGCATTCGCGGAGAAGGAGGCGTTGTCGAGAACGCACTCGTTCTTCTCGACAGGCAGGAGGGGGGAGAACAGCATCTCATGAAAGAAGGAGTAAAACTGCACTCGGTCGCAAAAATCGCGACCGTGGCACAGAAGCTTCTCGACATGGACGCGATCACCAAGAAACAGTTCGAGGAACTCGCGGGCTTGAGCGAAACAGCGGAGTAACTACCACAACAGGGGCAAGTAGCATTCTAAAATGGAAACCACCGCATCTCTTCCGCGCGAACTTCAGGTAACAAGGTCAACTCTGGAGAACGGACTCAAGGTCCTCATTCGAGAGATCCCCAACGCTCCCGTCGCGGGCTGCTGGACTATCTACCGGGTGGGCTCACGAAACGAGAAGCCTGGCCTCACCGGGATCTCTCACTGGGTCGAACATATGCTCTTCAAAGGCGGAGGCAAACTCGCCAAGGGGGATATCGGACGCCTCGTCAGCAGAGTGGGAGGAGAATACAACGGATTCACATCTAAGGATTTCACGGCCTATTACGAGATCCTACCTGCGGACCATATCGAGACCGGATTATTGATCGAATCGGAGAGAATGATGAATGCGGCTCTTGATCCGCGCGAAGTTGAATCAGAACGATCGGTCGTTGTCTCGGAAAGAGAGGGAAACGAGAACGACCCCGAGTTTCTAGCAACAGAAGAATTGTTCCTTAGTGCTTTCCGATACCATCCTTACAGATGGTCGGAGGGCGGGACAAAGCCCGACCTTCAACGCGTCACCCGAGACGACCTCTTCGAACACTATCGGCGATATTACGCGCCGGGAAACGCAATGCTGGTTGTAGCGGGGCCTTTCTCTCCGAAGAAGATTCTGCCCAAGATCGAAGAAAGCTTCTCGCCGCTCTCCAAAGCTGAGAAGCCTCCTGAGCCCAACATTGTAGAACCTCTTCAGGCTGGGGAGAGACGGGTAGAGTTGCGAGTGCCATCGGAAGCTGACTACATTAAAGTCGCCTACCACACCCCAGGCTTTGGAAACGAAGACGTTTACGGACTAATGATGCTGGACGCGGTTCTCAGCGGAGTACGACTCTTCGCCTTCGGCCCCGGTCAGACATCTGGCCGAAGTGCCAGGCTCTACAGGGCGCTCGTCGAGAAGAAGATTGCAACTCAAGCTTCCTCGGAGTTCTTTCCATCAATCGACCCCTCCATCTTCGCTCTCGACCTTACGGTTTGGGACGGAGTCAACATTGACAAGGCCGAGAAACTCTTATTCGACGAGATCGAGAGGATAAAGGCGACGCCGCCGAGCAGGCACGAACTAGAAAGATCTCTAGCTCAGATCCGGTCACAGTACTCATACACGTTCGACGGTGTTGCTCGCCAGGGATTTGTAATCGGAATCTTTGAACTTGTCATCTCATTCGAGACGATGACGAAACTGGTTGACAAATTGTCCAAGATAACTGCCCAGAAGATCTCGGAGGTCGCAAGGAAGTATCTGACCATCGAGAACAGGACAGTTTGTAGAACAATGGGTGTGAGGAACGCTCATGGGCATTGATTCCGATCTTCCCAAACTAGTCGAAGAACACTCGATCGCCAAGGGAGTGAGATGCCTCGTATACCGCACCACTGACAATCCCACCGTTGCAGTCCATGGAAGCATCAGGGCCGGGACCGCGCTTGAACCCAAGAACCACCATGGAATCGCGGAGCTTGCAACCAGGCTCTTGATCCGAGGATCACGGAAGCTGCGTCCGGAGAAGATCGCCGATTCTTTGGAGTCCATTGGGGCAGCGATCAACTTCCGCAACACGCCTGACGCGATATTGTTCCAGGCACGGATGACGACTCCCTGGATGAAGAGAGTCCTGGATATTCTAGCGGAATGTCTGACCAAACCCTCGTTTGACAGGAGGGATGTGGAGAAGGAGAAAGAGGAACTGCTAACAGACATCCGTCTGAGAGATGACGATCCTACGAGGAGAGGAATCCGTGAGCTGGTCGCAATGGTCTATCCGCAAAACCATCCGTACGGTCAAGACAAGTTCGGGACAGCCGAGAGCGTCAAGAATATCGAGAGAGCCAACCTAGACGATTACTTTGACGATCACGTCGCCAAAGCTCCCGTGATCATAGCCTTCGCGGGACAGTTCAAATCCGACCAGGCCCTGAAGTGGAGCGGCCGGACATTCGGTGAGAGAGAAGATTCTGCAGCAATGAAAGACGTTTCAGGAACCCCACCAAATTCCTACAAGAAGGAGATTGTCATGCCTCACAAGTCTCAGACAGAGATCATGATGGGAACACTAGCTGTCGCGCGGCTGGACCCAGACTATGAGCCACTCAACCTACTGAACGCAATCCTGGGCGAACTGGGCTTCATGGGGAGGCTTGGACAAAGGGTGCGGGACAAAGAAGGGCTTGCATATTCGTGCACATCGTTTCTCAACGCCGGACTCCAAGGCGGCAACTGGACCGCCCTCGCTGGGGTAAATCCGAAGAACGTGGACCGTGCCAGAAAGCTAATGGAAGAGGAGATCAAGAGGGTGATCGACGAGCCGGTTCTGGAGCAAGAGCTTGAAGATGCTAAAGAAAACCAGACCGGTTCCGCATTGATGGAACTGGAATCAACTGAAGGAATCGCCCGGACCAGCCATAATCTCGTCCACTACGCACTCGGACTGGATTATTTCGCGAAAAGGCGACAGCTTTTCCGGAGGATCAATGTAGGCCAACTTCAAGAGATGGCAGGCAAATATTTGCAGGCGTCACGGACTTCCACGGTGATAGCTGGGCCGAAAGCCAAAGCCTAGCCAATTTCCAAACCCTAAAAACCGCACCGTATCACGGACATAGTCATGGATGATCCGGCCAAAGAAGTATCGATAGACGAATTCAAAAAGCTCGAGATCCGAGTTGGATTAGTTGTGGAGGTCTCGCGCGTTCCCCGAACCGAAAAGCTCTACAAAGTCATTGTGGACTTTGGCCCTCAAGGAAAGCGACAGACCGTAACAGGTCTAGTTGGATACTATACGGCGGAGGAACTGATGAACAAGAGAGTTGCCTTCGTTCTGAACCTGAAGCCTGCGAAGTTTGCTGGCGAAAAATCCGAGGGCATGCTTCTGGCGGCCTCAGATGGAGAGAAGCTGTCTCTACTAACGATCGAGAGGGATGTTCCGAACGGGGCCCGAGTCAGCTAGGATCGATTGCTATAGTTATGCCAAACCAGTGGATCGAGCGCAGGAAGAAGGATCAGTACTACAAGCTTGCCAAGCTCAGAGGATACCGGAGTAGAGCCGCTTACAAGCTTCTTCAGACAACGAGGATCTACAATCTCATGCTTCCGGGTCAGAAGGTTGTTGACCTCGGGTCCCAGCCTGGAGGTTGGCTGCAGATTGCAAGGGAAGCAGTTGGACCGGAGGGCTTGGTCCTCGGAGTCGATATCAAGAAGATCGAACCTCTTCCTTATTCCAACGTGAGGCTGATAGAGGCGGACATATACTCTGAGGACTTACCGCAGAGGATCATTTCCGAGCTAAAGGGACCTGCTGACGTGGTTCTATCAGACTTGGCACCAACCATCATCGGAGCATGGGAGGTGGATCATGCTAGGCAGGTCGATCTTGCAAGAGTTGCGCTTAGAATACTGCAAGAGGTTCTCAAGAAAGGCGGAAACGCGTTCATCAAACTGTTCCACGGACCGGAACTTAGAAGGTTTCAGGACGAAGCCGACGAGTTTTTCGAGAAGAGCAAACTATTGAAACCGAAGGCGAGTCGCCCGGAGAGCTCGGAAGTCTACTACCTTGGCCTAGATTTCAAAATGAGGTGGATGCCTCCTGAGCCAAAAACGTGAGCATCCTAGAATAATCCTGGTGACGGGGGCACCTGGGGTTGGAAAGACGACCCTGATTCAACGGATTCACCAACACTACAAGACCAAAGGGCTGAGAATAGCGGGTATTACAACCCACGAGGTAAGGGAAGGCGACCAACGCGTTGGGTTCAGAATAACCAACCTCTCATCAGGCGCCGAAGGGTGGCTAGCCAGGTTGGACGACGGTGCGGGTCCAAGAATAGGAAAATACACTGTCGTCAGCCGAGACCTCGAGCTGATCGGTGTAGGGGGACTGAGAGAAGCTACGGAAAGGCCTGACGATCTCGCCCTCGTTGATGAAATTGGACCCATGGAAATGACGAGCAGTGCGTTCAGAGACGCTGTAGCCAAACTTCTCTCTCAGGAGGGGTTCGTGATTGCGGCTGTGAAATACGGCTCACATTACCCTGAAGTCGAGGGAGCCTCTGAGACAGCCGAGACCGTGAACATGGAAGTGTTGAGGAACAATCGCGAGGAAGTCTTTCAGAGGATAACCTCGATCGTCGACAGCTGGATGAAACGGTAGGAGCGAGATAACTTGCGAGTGTGCGGTGTGGATGACGCGGGCCGCGGTCCAGTAATCGGACCACTAGTCATTGCAGGGATCCGTATAGAAGAAGAGAAACTCGATCAGCTTAGGTCGCTTGGAGTCAAGGATTCGAAGAAACTGTCGCCGGAGGCCAGAATGGAACTCTCTACTGAGATCCCTAAGATTGTTGATGAATATCACATTGTCGAGTTGGAGGCGGCTCATCTGGACTTGGTGGTAAACCGCTCTCCAAGATTTCAAAGACTCAACTTATTGGAAGCGAAAGCAATGGCTGAAGTGATCGAGAAACTGAAACCTCATCTAGCTTATGTCGATGCCTCAGATACCCGCCCAGAACGATTCAAGAACAACATTCTGGAGCACCTCAGCTTCAAACTCAAATTGGTCTCTGAACATCACGCAGATGAAAAATATCCATCAGTCTCCGCCGCGAGTATCCTCGCGAAGGTTCGCAGAGATTCGAGAATCGAGGAAATAAAGAAAGAATACGGCGACGTTGGATCAGGGTATGCAACGGATCCAAAAACCATCAGGTTCCTAAGCGAATACTACTTGGCAAATCGAGATTTTCCACCGATCGTCAGGAGATCATGGAAGACGCTCAGGAACATCGTCCGAGAAATCTCCCAATCAAAACTGTGCTGAGGGGTGAGATGTTCTTCGACGGCTCAGGCAAATGCCTTCTCGCTCATCTTATTGGTCCGAGTAACTTTGACCAATCATCGCCGTCGTGCTATTACGATAGTTGAGGGTCAGATATAACAGATTTTACTGGCGAGGAGAGAGGACTCCTAGCCAATCATATGGCTGAAAGCGCCGGTCGCGGTATACTTTTGGGCCATTTTCACATAGGCTCGAAAGGACTCTCTTATCATTCGAACGTCCTTGTCGGTTGCCTTCCTCAGTACCTTAGCGGGTGAACCCACTGCGACTGAGCGCGGAGGGATATTTCTGCCCTCGAGAACGACGGTGCCAACCCCGATTATAGAGTGAGTGCCGATTTTCGCCCCATCGAAAATGATGGCTCCGGCTCCGATGAGGCATTCGTCGCCGATTCTGCAGGCATGAACAATCGCGCTGTGAGCGACTGTAACTCCATTGCCAATGACGCCAGCATTCTCGGCGGAACAATGAACGACAACATTGTCTTGTAGACTGCAATTGGCTCCAACCCTGATCCGCCCGTAGTCACCGCGAAGCACCGCTCCCGGCCAAATGCTAGTTCGTGAACCGACTACCACGTCACCGATGATACTCGCGTTGGGAGCCACCATGGCCATTGGATGGACTCTTGGTTTCTTTGAACCGAGCTGATAGAGAGGCATATCTCCTCCATCGAGCAACCGCTAATTCATCTCTCTTGGCTTTGGACGACAGAGGTGGAAGTCCAGGGTATTCAGGTTGCCCCATAAACGAGAATCTTCTGAATTGAAGACGATGGAGCTTGAGTCGGAGCCTGGTCCACTTTGGCCTCAGAGGAAGACGCTTCCTGCTTCGGTTTCTTAGAGGGTTCAATCACTTCGAAGGCGAACAGAGCTATGATTAGGATGACAATCACCAAGATTCCCTCGGGCCTTGGAGCTCCCGTGGTGTCATTGTACATGAAATTCCGAATATCCAGAATGGCTGACCCCAAGTAGGGGACTGGAATCGTATACTGGTAGGTTCCCACCACGACGGAATAGGGAACCCCGTTGGGGTAGCCGGGCCAGCTATCTCGGCCAGGATTAGTGACGTAATTATCCCCTTGGGTCACGAAGAAGTATCCTTTACCCGTCTGATTTGTAATATTGACCTGTCTAACTCGGTGAACCACCAAGAAATCGGGCTGAGAGGGATAGGGACGAAACACGATTATTGAACCGTTCGGGGGAGGACCCGCGACGATCGTATTCGGGTCTTGACCCCTAATTACGATGAGGGCTCCGACGGGTAACGTGCAGTTGATGGGTGGGCACATGCTTCCTGAAGATACGACAAGAACTGGATACTCTGTGTTAAGGGCCAGCCGGACTCCGCCCCAGACTGCTAGAGCGCCGAGGATCACGATACCTACTAGAAGAAGTCCCCGTGCGGTTTCATTTCTCTTGATAAATTTCCAGAATTTGCGAATATAAGCGCTCAAAGTCTCAAGTCTAGTCTAGACATGCTTTTGCTGGAAGGGTCCTATCTCGGCCTCGTACTGAATCCGCCTCAAAAACTCTTCTGCAGCCCGAGCACCAGCCGTCAGGAACTCTTCACCTCTAGGGGTGATCCGGTAGACTTTTCGGCCTCGGCCGCCTTCGGCCTCCCATACAGCCTGCAAGTAGCCCTTCTCCTCCATTGAATGAAGGAGCGGATAGAGTGTTCCAGCGCTCAAGTAGACTTTGAATCGGTCACGGATCTCGAGGTTGACCTCGTAGCCCCAGCGCGGCTTGCTCTTGAGGAGTCGAAGTATGATAAGGTCAAGATGGTTCTTCACCAATCTCTCCCTCCAAGCCTTATCCAGATCCTTATTCAAGCAACACCGGAACTCTTTGAAACCTACAACCCCAAACAATTGCCCCTTAACGCTTTCTAGGTTTTT
>Ga0209235_1000105_pt1 | contig 35955 bp, 36 predicted proteins | sample GraSoi013_1_20cm_4_FD_185817 | JGI IMG/M metagenome (GOLD analysis project Ga0209235, IMG submission 185817) | Grasslands soil microbial communities from the Angelo Coastal Reserve, California, USA - Sample 09_25_2013_1_20cm (SPAdes) (version 2) | ecosystem: Environmental > Terrestrial > Soil >... | reverse complement strand
CGAGCCCTGCTTTCTGCCGATGGTTTCTCACTGCTCTCTCGGCCCGGGTCTGCGGTTGCTGGTTCTCAGGCAGAGAGTAGGATGAGACGTGATGATGCATGCACCAACACCACCACCCATCTCCAACGACGCCCTGTTTCAGGAAGAGCCTTTCAAAATCAGGCCAAGTCCGCTTCGACAATTCCTTCGTTGAATACTCTGCAGGAAACTCTCCGGACATTCTCAATTCACGATTATCTGAGGAGAACTAAAACCGTATCGCTTAACGTCGATCAAACCTTGGTTGTTCAGCATCCGCGGTCCGGTGGACCAGAAAGGATGGGATTGTAGAAAATCTCCTACTGTCCTCGCGGATGCGACGTAGGCTGCCCGATGCTCCTCTCCCGGGGACTGACGCAACAACCCTTATTCAGATTAGACGCAGAAATGGGGAAATTGTTGCAAAAAGTCATCGACGCCCACGTGCACTTGTCTGAACAGGAAGACGACCCTCTCATCCGCTTCGCAAGGATGAACGGGCTGAGATACACCCTAGAAGAGTTGCTAGGCACTATGGAGAGGTACGGGATCGGTCGCGGGCTGCTTCTTAGCCCGCCCCTGCAAGGCGCTGTCTCTCTTCCCAACGACAAAGTCATCACGCTGTGCAATCGGAGTGGTGGGATACTCGCGCCCGTGATTACGGTGGAGCCAACTGCCAAAGACGTGAAGGCCGCCGTCAAGCTCGCCGAGGACAGCAAGAAGGAGGTTAAGGCCTTCAAGGTCAGGCTGGGTTACGTGAAGGCATCAGCGGAAAGCCCTGTGTTCAACGGTCTATACGACTACGCCGAGTCCGAAGGGCTCCCGGTGCTTTTCCACACAGGGGACACAGCATTCAGCACGGGGGACCTGTCCCGCTCGCATCCGCTGACACTCGACGGACTAGCCAACAAGAGAGAGGGGCTGACCATTATCCTCTGCCACTTTGGCAACCCATGGTTTGAGGACGTCGCCGAGCTCATCTACAAACACCCGAACGTCTACGCGGACATCTCCGGATTGATCACGGGGAGTAAGGGTTACGCCGAGAAGTATGTTGAGTGGCTGGCTAAGAAGATCAGCGAAGCAATCTACTTTGCAGGCGGCGCGGAGAAAGTAATCTTCGGAACAGATTACCCAGTCACGAAACACTCCGAAGCATTAGACTTGGTGCGGAGATTGGATGTAGAGGAATTTGACAAGGAGAAGATATTGTGGCGCAATGCTGAGCGAGTCTTTCGTTTATGACCGCTAAGGATGATGTCTCGATCATAGACGTTCCGGCTAATGAAAGGGCCGGCTTGGAATGGATACTAGAGGAGAGTTTCGAGGGATGGTATCTATTGCATTCGAGGAGGACTCTTCGAGACATAGAAGTAGTCAGAGCCGCCCTGTTGTCAGGCAAGCCAATCGGGCTGGTCATGCTGAAAACGCTAGAGGGGACCATCGGCTATGTATACTACATCGCGGTGGCAAAGGCCCACCGGAAAAGGGGCATCGCGAAACTGCTTCTGGAGGACGCCCTTCGGAGCTTCAAGATGTCCCGCATGAAAGAAGTATTCGCTAGTGTGGAAAAGTACAACAAACCTTCTGAAGCACTGTTCGCGTCAGAAGGATTCGCACCGACGAGCTTCAGCGAAGTCTCCAAGAGACACGGGAATCTTCACACTCTCAACATGTACAGGGAAATGCTGGTCGTTCCCGGCGAAGTTCTGTTACGCAAGGCGATGGCGTGAGGTTTTCTATCTATCTCTTGAATTCAACTGAAATCTTGGCCCTTTGATACTCGGCGTAATTTGCGAACTCTTCTTCAATCGACCCTTTTTCTCTACCTCTTAGCGGTCGCAGCGGTCTAACCTGTACTATCATGCCTGTGCGATTTTTCTTCCGCTTCCAGGTTGCCGCGACAAATCCATCGAGAAGAATAGTTCGGTTGACCGTCGCGAAGCTCCCAAAGACGTTCTTGACTCTGTCCTGAGAAAGGAATCTGGATTTGTCCTTGTATCCCATTATCAGACTGTCAAATTCAGGAAGAATAACCACGCCGGGCGGTTCAACTGCCTCGCCCGAGTCTTCACCAAGCGAAAAATATTCTTCGCTCGAATGGAATTTCTCCTTTGTCAGGTCCTTCTTCAAACCCTCAAGAGCCGCGTCTACCTGGTCTTTTCGAAGGAACGACCAGTACGCGATGTCTTCACGAGTTACGGGCCCGTAATGTTCGATGTACTTGCGTAGCAACTCAACTGTGCATGCTTCTGGGTCGGGAAGGCTTCGTGGGGCGGCAAGGTAGTCGGTTGACCCCATCCAGAGGCTCTCAGAACCTTTTCTTCCAGCATTGACCAATAGACCGAGATACGACATCTCCGACATGCCTGTCCACGATGGTCCTTGGATGGGCGTGCTTGACCATCCTCGTTGCAGTTTCATTCTGCTCCGCAGACCATGCCGGGTTAGCCTTTCAATCATGAACTGCTTGACTTTGGTTGACGTCACCGCTCGACCCTTGATATGGTCGAGAAATGGCTGGTAGAGAAATCTGACTCTGAAATCCCGGTCGGGAATGCCACGTTTCTTTGCCGTCCTGTCGAACCATGGTTGGAACCGTCTGCCTGGGCCACCGAGCACGTATACCCAGTAATCCTTTGAAGGAATAGTGTGCATCGTGCTTCGGACGGTCCATGTTCTGACAAGACCTCCCTTGGGTCTGAGTTCGTATGTAAGGTCCGAGTCTCGGAACCCGTCTATTCTGGCCCAGAACGATGAGTTGCTCTCGAGAAGGTCCTGGGAATTGATTCCGCAGCATGCTTCCGCGATCTTCACCACTGCGCGAGGCCCTGAAGCTTTCCGGGACAGGTATTGTGAAGCCAAGAGCCTTCTGTTAAGAACCCTCAAGACTCGGGAATCTATTTGGCTCGAGAGATTCACACGCGCAGAACACTGGGGCTGAGACTTATGCCTTCAGGCCCACTTAGCAATCGTCTAGAATTTGGCAAGCCCGCTACAAGTCTTCTCTTCGCGTGATGGCGTCTCCGGCTCTGTTCAGTAGCAGGTTGATCGACAAGCCAGTGAAGACAACCGAGACCAACACCATGCCGACTGCCAATATTGGAAGCGCGGCTGGTCCCATTATTGATGCGAGTGCCTCGGAGACCAACACAAGCAGAATAATCGGCGAGACCATGATCAAGTTGATGATTGTCTGAAAGAGGAACCTTCGGATATCCGCTAGTTCCTGCGCCTGCGACGACAGAATATCATCCGCGCTACTCTGGCCGTATCGTGAGGCGAAGTACATTCCACCAGCCATTGTTATGCCCGCAATCTCCAACGCGCCTGGAAGCGCCAGGATCACGCCCAACAACAACGATGGCGTGGGCAGCTGACTCAAGACCAACGGAACACCCACCGCTATGGTGACGGGAATGAGATAGATCAATAGTGGTGAGACCCGCGCCCGGTAGACCTCCTTTACGTATCTCCGCATACTGACGGGGGATGATTTCAGAATCCAGAGGCGCTCTTTCTCAATCCACCGGGACGCCGTCCCGGACCCGAAGGATCCGATGATGAAGAGGATGAAGAGAAACGAGGTGGGCGAAGACTGGAAAGACCCGGACAGTGCGTAGATGACTAGAAAGCCTGAGAGGAACATGGCGTTGATGAAGAGCGCCCGGGCTTCGCGGGTCCGGCTGATCAGAATTTTCTCTTTTAGCCGCACTATCGACCAGATCGACTTCCCGCGCGGGTCCAGCCGAGAAGTTTGGTTCGGATGATCGAATTTTTCCGCGCCTGGTGTTGAGACTTCGAGAAGTTCGTAGAAGTGTCCGCGTGCCATCCGCACACCGAGAACCAGGAATCCTACAAGCCAAGCGAACAGCAGCAGAAGATCGACGAGATAGTCGAGCCCTCCCGGGGTCCCACTGACAAGACCGACACTGACAATTGCAGCGAGCCCGTTCGGCAGGACCCTAGTAACATCCGCAATCTCGTCCGGGATTCCGGGAATTAGCAGAGTAATGGGGAGTAGACTCAAAACCAGTACAAGTACGATGAACAGGTTTCTCCATAGCTTCTTCCGCTCCCCAATCCCGCGGCCTAGCGAGAGCGTGATGTCCGCGGCAAGCAGCAGTCCGATTACGAGGAAGACAAGAGTTACGAGACCGGCCAGAATAGCGGCAGTCATTGGAGTGTGATAGTATGCGGAGAATCGCAGGTAGAGGACGATTATTGGGGGAAACCCGAACAGCACTGTCGTGAGTGAGTTGAGCAGGATCTTGGCTGCAAAGACTTCCCGCGGTGGCACTGGAGAAGTAAACACGTAGTCGACATCGCTCGAACTAACAGGCAGTCCGCCTCCGTTGAAGCCGCTCTGTATCAGCCCAACAAGATACAGTGCGAGGACGAGACTCCCGGCAACTTCCGAGAGGCCGGTTGTCAAGCCAACCCTGTTCGAGAACGAGAGGTAGGTAGAGCTGCCGAAGAGGATGAAGATTACAGAGAAAGCTTCCCCGATAATTAGGCCTAGAATTGTAGCCTTGGTGAATCGCCCTTTTACCCAGTATCTGACCAGGATTCCAACAGTTCCGAGTGGACTCGCAACGCTCATCGTCGAGCCGGGTCCTCGCCCTTTTCTTCAGTCAACCGCAGGAACACGTCTTCCAGTCTCGCATCGCTCTCTGTGTTCGCCATCTTCCGCAGACTCTCAATATCGCCCACCGCCACAATCTTCCCGTGATCGATGATCGCAATCCTTCCGGCGTGCGTCTGAGCCACGTCCAAATCATGAGTCGACAGTATCGTCGTCACGCCCCTCGCCGTCTGTCCACCAATCCAGTCTTTGACCGAGACGCGCGTCTTCGGATCTAACGCCGTCAACGGCTCATCCAACACCAGAACATGGGGACCGTGCAGACTCGTAGCAATCAACGCCACTTTCTGCTTCATCCCTTTTGACAAGGTTCCAACCAGACTGTTCCGTTTCTCCTCCAAGCCGAAGTTCTTGAGAGACTCGGAAATCTCCCGGTCGAGAAGATCATCCGGAACCCCTCGAATCTTCCCAACAAACTGTAGAAACTCTTGCGTAGTAAGCCCTGTGTAGAGACTCGGGTTTTCCGGCAAGTATCCGATATTCTTCTTCGCCTTCTCTGGGTCCGCTACGATGTCTATGGCGCCGATTCGGATCGTCCCGCTTGTTGGTCTGAGAATTCCGACGAGGGTTTTCAGAAGAGTGCTCTTGCCCGCTCCGTTGGGTCCGAGGAGTCCGAAGACTTCACCTGAAGTTATCTTGAGAGAGACGTTGTCGAGGGCGACGAGGGTTCCGTAGTGTTTCGTCAGGTTTTCGATTGATATCTCGACCATGGCCGTCGACCCTTTCTAGAGGACCGATGAGCGAGACATGTGGCGATACTTAACGACCAGCTCGACTCATCATGAAACAGGTGGAAACTAAGTCACTATCATGGTTGGCCCTGACTTTCCAATAAGACAGAGAGAGAAAAAGAGGACGGAATGATTCTTGATCAGGCGATAGTCTAGTGGTGAATCAGTCCGTGACTAGTGCTCTGGCCGCTGAAGCTCTCATGGCCCCGGTGAAGTGCATCGTAGTGGACGCCGCACAAGCTCTTGCCGCAGCTGTTGCAGAATTCGGTCGCCCGCTCTGTGCAACGGTTGCTGGTCGCCATTGTCTCGTCGAACGACCCGAACCCACCAGTCTCCATCTCTTCGCAAGTCTTGGCCTTCAGGTTCTCGTGGGCGCTATGCTCGGGGTTTGGACTCCCGAAGGTGGCTGGATGATGCGCTGGATTTGAATGAGTGCTCGTAGTAGTGTGCGGATTCGGATGGGGCGTACCTGTGTGATGCTCTGGATTGGTGTGCGTGTTGCTCTTGGGCTTCGTCTTGGATTTCATGTCGACTCATTAAGGAAAAATTCTCGGCCGTTCATAGTCCATTTCTAACCCGCACTTCTCGAACGCGGTAACAAGGCTCTCAACCGTACAAATTTCCGGGCACGTGTTGATTCTCAGAACGAGAGAAAATAGCCTCGGAGCACCGTGAGCCCTCATCTGCTCACAAGTCTTGAACCGAAATCCTGCCCGAGTTGACTTTCAGGCGCGTGAGTGGGGCCTCATTCCGACTCTATTCTCGCAATTCTCATGTCGAAAAGCGCAGTAAGTCCCTGTAGCAAGTCGAACGTCATATGCAGGTCGCACTTGTGACAGACCAGAGTTTCCACACATTGCTCTCGAAGGTGAGCCTGACAAAAGTAATACCCACAAGAACCGTCTTAGGAAGAGGGCAGGTGACGAGGAACTCGGCATCAGGACTTGGTTGAGAGGACCACGAAAAAAATGACGTGGAAAAAATGGCTAATTAGTGAGTATCTGGTCAAAGCCACGCGCGGACGCTCAAGGCTTCCCGATAGTTCCTGCGGAGGAGACAGGGAAAAAGGCTCCCCCTCTCCGATTTACAATTTCTTGACTACTGTCGTTTGGAAGGTGGCTACATTATTGGCTAAGTTCGGGTCGGGCAGGTGACCTGTAACTGCGACCGTATTGGTTATAGTTCCTATTTTCGTCGGTTTTACGGCTATGATGATGGTGACCATGCCTGCGCTAGGAATGAACCCAATGTTGCAGCTCACCGTACCCCCTGCTCCCTTACCGGTGAAGATGCAGCTGCCCTGCGTAGAGGTGACGGATAGGAAGAGGACGGTGGTCGGCAGAGAGTCTGACATGTTCACGTAGGGAGTACCGTTTGGCCCATTGTTCGGGATTGTGATCGTATAGTTTAGTTGTTTTCTGACGGCCACGGGGTTGGGTGCTGAGGTCTTGGCAACAGAAAGGTCCGCGGAAATGCCTGATTCATCATGAACGTAGGCATCATCTACATTGTTCGTGTCTCCCGGGACGAGCGGGTCAAGAGATGTGAAGGCGACGACCAATCCATTGTCGCTTATCGCGGGCCGGAAGCCGCCGTCAGGAGCCTCGCCTCCTGTGCTGTTGAGACTTATGCGCTCAGTGAGACCATTCAGCCGGTCGCGGACAAAAACGTCATCTACAAAATTAGTGTCACCCGGAACCAAGTTGGTTCCTCTGTCAGTGAACGCGACGAAGCGACCGTCAGGGGTTATCACGGGCTTGAAGAAACTGGTCCCATCGGATTGAACCCCAGTGCTACTCACACTGACCCTTTCCGTTACCCCTGTAACCCTGTCATGTACGAATATGTCGGGAACCCCATTCGTGTCGCCTGGGACAAGGTTGGTTGCCGTGGATGAAAACGCCACAAACCGGCCATCCGCGCTGATGTCAGGCAGATCAAGGGGACCCCCGCTACCACCGTTGCCCTCGACCCCGCTACTGTCGACGCTCACGCGCTCGGTTGTGCCGGCGGACAAGTTCCGGACGAAAATATCAGGCGCTCCATTCGTGTCCCCTGAAACTAGGTTCGAGGCAAAGGAGAAGAAGACCACGAACCGGCCATCACGGCTGATTGTTGGTCCGAGGCTAAACCCGTTGCCTTCGACGCCTGAGCTGTTAACACTCACCTCTATTGTCTTTCCGGTTATTCGGTTGTGGACGAAAACGCCCTCCTGCCCGTTCTGGCCTGGTTCGAGGTTTGTTGCCTGCGAGTCGAAGGCTACAAGGGTCCCGTTCCCGCTGATCGAAGGCGGTGCGATCCCGCTGCCGAAATTGCCCTGAACCCCGGAACTGTTGACGCTCACGATTTCCGTTGTTCCAGTGACTCGGTCACGGACGAAGACATCCCCCACTCCGTTGACGTCACCTGGAACAAGGTTGGAGGCTAGGGAGTTGAATGCGACGAAGCGGCCATCCGGAGTGATAGCGCCCCCGTCGCCAGACAGATCCCCTGTCATGCTATCCCCGTTGCCCTGTGCTCCAGAGCTACTCACACTAACCCTCTCAGTAGTCCCTGTTAGGCGATCATGGACGAAAGCATCCATGAAGCCGTTAGTGTCACCAAGAACAAGGTTGGACGCGCTGGACCCGAAAAGAACGAATCTGCCATCAGGCGTGATCGCTGCGACAGTGCTTCCTGCATTGCCTTGCGCATTGTTACTGTTCACACTTGCCCGGTCCACGAATGCAGATGATGTTGCAACTGCGGCACCTCTTGGAATATTTGAGCCGACCATTATCGTCATTAGGAGAAGTGAGAGTGCAATCAGTTGAGTTCCTTGAGTTCTCATATGATACCACTAGGATAGGGGGTTCGGTGGTCGGTTGTCTACTAATAGCGCTTGCGGTTGGAAGAGTGCGACCTCTTTGATCTCTGGGATGCCACAGGCTCAGGGAGTTTCGAATTTGAGACACTTGTGACTCACAGGCTTAAATCCTACGTCGGAAAAAGCCAGAATGGCGCGTGAGTGGGGCCTCCCACCCGTTGCGCCTCGTAAAGAAACCCCGGAGTAGGGAGGTAGAATGATCAGACCAGAAAATAGAAGACAATGGGTTCCTAAAACAGCAGAGCTTACCCTCGCCGCTGCCCTGGCAGCTACCTACATTATCACAACTTTCATCCCGCTGACGCCGTTCATCGGCGGCCCTGGCTTCATCACCCTCGAAATCGTCATGCTGCCCATAATCGCCGCACTCCTACGCCCCATCCCGGCATTCGTAACAGTTTTCGTTGGCAGCCTTGGAATGGTCCTTGGACAGCCCAGCTTCTACCAAGTCTTCGGACTACCCGGACTCCTCATCCCCCTAGTCGCCGTCGGAGCTGGAAGCATAGCCTTCCACTACCGTCTGGGACCCATCGTCCCATGGGCCTACGTCCTTGCAGGCGCAGTCTACTACATCGCCTTATCCAAAGGCGGCACACTCTTCTGGCTCGTCCCGTACTTTCTCGTCATCGTCTCCCTGCCCGTAACGTTTCGGCTGAAAAACAATCCACGAATCGGACTACTAACTTTCTACATCGCCATGACCGAACAAGTCACTCTGAACATTCTCAGCATAAGCATCCTAAGCCTCACCGGACCAGTCTGGGAAGTCATAACACCCCTAATGTACGTGGAGCGGACAATAGCCACGCTCGGAGGAGCGGCAGGAATCGTTGCCCTTAAATCGGGACTGGGAGGCAGACTCGACCTAATAGAGCGGTCGCCGAGGGAGGTGAGACAGTAGAAATGTGTGTTACACCAGTCGTGAAGTGCTGGCATTGTGGAGAATGGTTCGTCAAGAAATCTAACAGAGAGAGCTTCGAGGCATGCCCGAGCTGTGGAAAGGGCTTCGAACAACTCAGCCCTGAGGCACAACGGGCCGTGAAGGCTACCCTAGCGCCATTCTTCGAAGTACCTAGGCTGAAAGCAGAACAAATCGCGGCCTAGGTTACCTCCATTTTTTTTCTTGGATCAGGAAGACTCGAGGATTTTCTTTGCTTTACAAGGCGAAGTGATGGAACTGTTACCGGATTTTCAAGGCATTGGTTAGGTGTGGAATTTGACCAACCATTGGCTTTCTGTCATATGGTTCTAATGAAGTCGAAGAAGAAAGCTAAGACGCGCTCAAAATCTAAGCCGCATACAAAGTCGAAGTCGCATGCAAAGAGCAAGACTCATGCTCGCACCGGGACGAAGAGTGTTCATTCGGCTATCGTCGAATCGATTCCTAGCCCGAACGTCACCTTGAATCCTGCACTGAAGACGTGTCAGGAGGTAGAGGTTGGTGATATCGGCGGATTCGGCAGTCCTGACGAATTGGAGGAACATGAGAAACGTTGCAGCGAGCAAGCCACCGAGTTCTGCAGCAACTGCGGCAAGAGTCTATGCCGCAACCACTATGACCTGATCCATCGAGACCACGATACCAGCGGACACTCCACTAGCTCCAGCCTAGCCCAGCAGTAGACGACTCCGGGCCAACCCTGATAGTCCCCTGCAAAACGCCCTGGAATCCGCTTAGAATCCAAAACATATCCATACTCCTGTTAATCTGCCCAGATCGGCGACGACAAGCCAGCCGTCAAGCCTAACATCTTCCCGTAAAATCTCACTAGGCCTAGAATTCAAGAAGAATTTTGAAATCGTCCGATCCTCGCGCGACAGATCTGGTCGCTCCTATTTCCGGTTCTAGGCTAACGGCCAGTCCCTTCCCTGATCAGCAAATGGCCGGCAACAATCAACGAGTATTGACTATGTTCAGGTTTCAGTTGTTTCTTGTCTTCGCCGCCGTCTGAACTGCGAGCTGCTTCAAGAATCTGGTTCCAACAGTGTCCGCTGCGGCTCGGGTCTTGCTGGTGAACGGGGATTCTGGCACTCTGGCGTACATCATCATGTAAGGCGCCATCGCGAGGACAATCTTGCTCTCCGCCTTACGAATATGCTCCTCCAGAGTGCTGCGTGGCGTTCCCAGTTTGCCTGCCAGCTCATCAGCGGTAGTCCGTTTTGGAATCTCGTAGTATCCTCCCTCTATCGCGGCCAACAAAGCCTTCATCTGCTTCTCAGTCAGGTTTCCAAACAGACTACTCAATGATAACAGGAACGCGTCGTCAGTCATGCCTTCAGCAGACCCCTTGTGCAACACCTCCGTCTTCCCAACTTTGTCCAGTCCTTTGAGCAGCCCCCTGACGTCGTTGTCTTCGAAGCCGACCAGGCGGTGATACTCCCATCCTCCGAAAAATACGGGTGGAGGCATCTGGAGGAAGTTGTTCTCCCGGACTATTGGGCCTATGGCAATGCCCTTTCCGACACCGCAGATACAGGTGCGGACCACCATCTGAAACTTGTCCTGGCATAGGGTCTTCGCAATGATCTTGCTCTGGTATTCTTTGGAATAGTATACGAGCTCTTTCTGCATCTCCTGGAAAGAATCTAAGCCGTCAGACTCGATCTCCAGAATATCGGTGTGATCGTTGCACCACAGCGCGATCCTCGCTCCCGGGAATTTCTTACTCAGCCGATTGTGAGGATCCTCGTTCTTCTCATCAGGCTGAATCCGCAGGAAGAGCTCGAACAAATTCTCAGGCGAATGGAACTTCTCGTTGCATTGATATAAGGAGTGTACCGGCGTGCGCCAGCTAGGAAACACCGTACAGTGCCCCACAAACTAATGCCGGCGCTCGCCTGCTCAAAGATAATCCGATACTACGCAACATGGTCTCTCCGTGAATAGGAGAATGGCAGCACGCGAAGATTGGGCAAGACTAACCCGAGGGATCCAAGAAGTGTACTCGGGCCTCGTTGGTGCAGTTGGGTCCGTGCGGATAATGAGGAAAGAGAGGAGAGCGAAGCCCCGAAACATTCAGCTAGTGTCTTGGGCGGCACGCGCCAACACTGACACCTGGTTTCTGGCTCAATTGGAACAGAGTAGAAGCCGAGCCGTAATCTTCTACGCTCGGAACCATCTCAGGTAGACACAACAGAACCCTGACACAGCCTCCCGACCGTTACAGTGACGTTTTGAGCGGCTACGGCGAATTCAAACCTACAAGACGGACGAGCCACTTTGGCCTCCAAACCGGTAATGCTTCTGGGAAACCTAACCAGCATCTTGGTTACGATAGTCGCCCTCCTTCAAGCGCTCTCTTGGACGATTGCGGGCATACTCATACTCGTAACACTCTCAATCACCACTCTACTCCCCATTGGCAACCTCACCGGTAGCGCTGGGAGGTCGCAATCGAAAAAGTCCGGAAACCACCTAACGCTACCAGAGTCAAAGTACCCTCGTGAAAGAGCACAGGAGAAACAGACAACTCGGCCCCATCAAGTGCCGGCGAGACCGGAACAGAAACCTCTTCCAAAACATGAACCATCAAAGTCCCCTGCACAACTGAAGTCAGACTTTCAAAAGGCGATGATTCCTAAGATCACTCCACCCAAGACGATCCCGGCAGTCGTCAGCCCGGCCAAGACCATTCCAATGAAACCCAATACTGCGAAGCTCGAGACACTCACACCAATTCCGCCAAAGACGCCGCCCGCGATTCTTAGTCCGCCAGAACCCGCTGCTTCGATACCTGAGCTCGGCAAGCCGACGATAATAGAGAAAGGCGACTATGCCAGCTACGACGTGCAGTTGGATCAAGGCAAATCAATCACGTGTGAAGTGACCGCGAACGGCAGAGTCAACTTCTACCTTCTTGACGAAGAAAACTTGACGAGTCTTGATCTCGGCGAGGAGTTCTGGAGCGAAGCAGGCGAAGAAGATATCGAAAAGGCAACGCTGGAGTTCAAGGCTCCCGAGAACGGGAAATGGTTCCTAGTCATAGAAAACACGGACAACAAGGAAGTCTCAGCTACTGCCAATATCAGGAAGACCCCGCCTAAGGCTGGACCCTCCCCCTAGTAGGTTTCCAGAAGTCTCTGTACTAATCCGTACTCCCAGTTGTCTCAAACAACAATCTGCGGGCGCTAGGCTATTTTTTCCAAACGCACATCTTCTGATCGATCATGTGCGCATGCATAGGAAACGCGTCCTGTTCAAACATCTTCAGCTTGCACTGGACCCCGTGCTTAGGACATACGGCTTCGCAAGGCCTCATATCCTTCTCCACCGTCGCGACTGTCATAGTCCCGACATTATCGAAGCCTCTGTTAATTCCTTATCCTCAAAGAGACCTCACGTATGGGTTAGGCTCCTGACTCTATACTTGTACGCCTAGGGCTTTCAGCTTGTAGCGTAAGTGTTTGTCCATGTTCTTCGTCATCAAGAGTCCGCTTTTCATGCTCTTGTAGACGAAGAGCCAGTAGTCTTTCTGAGACATATCCTTCTGGCCAGACTGTAGTGTGTATAGTTCCAGTTGGTCGAGTAAGTTCATCACGTCCCTATCCCTCAAGTGCTCGGCCTCGCGCTAGAGGAAGCCCTGTTCCTTCATCCACTGGTCGGAGAAGATCTTGCTGAGATAGTTCCGCCCGCTATCGGGAAGAAGAGTGACAATTGTCTCGCCTCTACTCATAGCTTCTGCGACCTTCAGGGCGGCGTGGACTGCTGCTCCCCCAGATCCTCCGACAAGTATTCCTTCTTCCCTCGCGAGTCGTCGGGTGAGACGGAACGCGTCCTTGTCTGAGACCTGGATAACATCGTCGACCACGTTCATATCCATGGTCTTGGGCATGAAATCCTCTCCAATACCTTCTACCCGGTACTGGTGAGGCTCCTCCTTGGCACCGTGAAAGCGGGAATAGAATATTGACCCCTCAGGGTCAACACCAACCACTTTGACCTTCTTTTTCTTCTCTTTCAGGAAACGTCCGATTCCGGTGATCGTACCTCCCGTGCCCATCCCGCAGACGAAAACGTCTAATTTTCCACCAGTCTGACGCCATATTTCCGGCCCCGTTGTTTGGTAGTGGGCCATCGGGTTTGCCATGTTCACATACTGGTTAGGCATGAAAGAGTTCGGTGTCTCCTTGGCAAGTCGCTCTGCCACTTTGATGTAGTGTTCGGGTGAGTTCGGTGAGACGTTAGTGGGAGTCACCACGACGCGGGCACCGTAGGCTCGGAGGAGACTTCGCTTCTCCTCGCTCATCTTGTCGGGCATCGTGAAGATCATCTTGTAGCCCTTGACACATGCGGCCATTGCGAGCCCGGTTCCGGTGTTCCCCGACGTCGGCTCTATGATCGTCCCACCAGGCTTCAGGAGACCCTTCTTCTCAGCCTCCTCTATCATCACCCTTCCAATCCGATCTTTTACACTACCGCCAGGGTTAAGATTCTCCAACTTGGCAAGAATCGTCGGCTTTGTGCCTTCAGCGACCTTGTTTAGTCGAACGAGGGGAGTATTTCCGATAGCATCAAGTATCGAGTTGTGGAGTTCCGTTGGAACAACGCTCCTTTCCGAACCAGATGAACGCTGTCGTGGTTTATCTGAATGATGGGTCCTTCCCTTGGCGAACTAGCTTTAGGAAAATGGATTCCTGTGTCGATCCGGGGCTCTATTCTGGAATATGCCAGTCTGGGTAGGGAATCTATAAATCGCAGGATTCCCCCGCAGGCGGACACTCTGAAGTGATGAAGCATCATGGCTCCTCTACTCGCGTTCGTAGACATCTTCGTTGAGTCAGCCCACATGGACGAAGTAGTCCAGGCTCTAACCAGGCTGGACAATATTGAGGAGCTGTACGAGGTTACCGGCGAATTCGACATTGTGACCCTAGTCTTGGCTGATGATATCGAAGAGTTCAGGGATGTTTTGAAGAACAAGATCATGAAGATCAAGGGCGTCAAGAGCACCGTCAGCTCTATCGTGCTGAAGACCCACAAGGGGGCCAGGTGTTCAGGGGACTTCCTCACTCCCACCCCTCACGCATCGGTGGCCGTTAGCCAGAAAGACTAGTACCGAGCTTATCATGAAGCCGCTGCTCAGCCAATGGGAGCCCGCTAGCCCTGATACAGTCCAGCGACTTACTCACGCTGCTACTGATTCTTTCTACGGCCCTAATTCTTGGACGGCTACTCGCACCCTACATCACTAGAATCTTTACAGGCGCTCCCAGTCGGATAGATAGAATTCTTAGCCCCGTTGAGAATCGGATCTATCGGCTGCTTGGTGTAGATCCGACTCGTGGCATGGGATGGAGGGAGTACTTTCTCTCCGCGCTCATTGTGAATATTTTCCAGATGAGCCTAGCCTTCATCATCTTCATCTTCCAAGATATTCTGCCACTGAACCCTCAAAGATTCTCGGGTCTTAGCCTTGACCTGGCCTTCATGCAGGTCATCAGCTTTGCCACGAACACAAACCTTCAACACTATGATGGGGCAGGAGTGTGCACCAATCCGCCGAACTGTTATCCTCTGTCATCGATGCCTGGACTCTCCGATCTCAGCCAGATGACCGCGGTCCAGTTCCTTCAGTTCACCAGCGCAGCCACTGGCCTCTGCGTCGCAGTAGCAATGGTTCGAGGCTTCATTGCCCGTAGTCAGAGCATGGGAAACTTCTACACAGACTTTGTTCGGTCTCTGACCCGACTTTTCCTTCCGCTCTGTTTTGTCGCGGCCCTCATCTTTGTTGCACTAGGCGTTCCTCAAACCATTGAAGGGTATCAAACCGTCACAACCGTGGAGGGAGCGACCCAGACAATTCTAGTGGGACCCGTCGCCTCGCTTGTCAGCATCATGCAGATCGGCACGAATGGTGGAGGATACTACGGAGCAAACTCCGCCTACCCATTTCAGAACCCGAATCCGGCCTCTGATATTTTCCAGATTATCCTCATGCTAGTCATCCCGACTAGTCTCTGTTTCGTGTTCGGACAGCTCCTTGGAAAAAGACGGGAAGCTCGTCCCATTATCATCGGCGCGTACACTCTCTTCGCGCTTGATCTCTTGCTCGCCTTCATTCCCAGCTACGGTCTCGGCCAAGGCATAGAGGTTCGTTTCGGAGGATTCTTCTCGACGTTCTGGACAGTCGTCACGACGGCGGTCACGACCGGCTCGGTGAACGCGAGCTTAGCAGGGATGCATCCACTGGTCATACTCTCCGCCTTCATCGGCATGCTGATCCAGACTACTCCTGGGGGCAAAGGAGTGGGTTTGATGTACATGGTGATGTACATCGTCATCACCGTCTTCATAGTCGGCCTCATGTCCGGCCGAACACCGGAGTATCTCGGCATCAAGATCAATGCCCGCGATGTCAAGCTTGTAATGGTCACGTTCCTAGTTCATCCTGTTATCATTCTCGTTCCGACAGTCCTCGCCTACGCAACTGGCGCCGCATCGGCCATAGGGGTTTCGACAGGCTCAACTGGCTTTTCTAAGATCTTCTACGAATTCACATCCGCCGCAGCGAACAACGGCTCCGACTTTCTAGGCGCAACTGGAAACACGCCATTCTTCAACATATCAACCGCGCTAGTCATGTTCATCGGTCGCTTTGCCCCAATCGGACTCTTACTTGCTCTAGCCGGGTCGATGATCAAACGCAACCGATCCACTGAGATTGGTCTTAGGACAGACAGCATCACCTTCACTATCGTCCTCGTTGGAAGCATACTCCTGCTCGTCGTCCTCACTTTCTTCCCCTTCCTAGCACTTGGACCAATTCTGGAATTCTTCCAGAAACGCGTGAATGGATTCTAAGAGAATGACTTCGAAGATAACCCGCGCAACCGCATCACATCTCCGAAGCAACCTCACGTCAACCAAAACGCTTCTCGATTCTCTGGTCAGACTGAATCCTGCATCCCTGATTGCGAACCCCGTCATGTTCATTGTAGAACTGACGTTCTTCATAGTCGCAGGGATGGCGATCTATCCTCCCGCGTTCTATCATGTTGCCAGTTCGAGTTTGAGAATCTACTACGTCGAAGTTGCCCTGATACTGCTGATCACCGTCTGGTTCAGTACTCTAGCTGATGCGCTGGCTGAGACCCAGGCGAAGAACACTGCGAGCAGTCTGCGAAGTCTAGAATCGGAGGTCCAGAGCAAGAAGATAGTTACGGAGGGAGATGTCAGGAAGATCGTGTCGACTCCCTCGACCGCGCTTCGTAAAGGAGACTTGATCCTCCTCGAGAAGAAGGATGTTGTTCCTATTGATGCGGAGGTGCTTGAGGGGATTGGAATGGTAGACGAGTCCCTGCTCACAGGGGAATCGACACCTGTCAGGAAGGCACCTGGTGACGAGGTGATTGGTGGATCCAATGTGATAAGCGACACTCTTACTGCTCGCGTCACGGTGAACCCGGAGGATACCTACATCAGCGAGATGATCAGGCTCGTAGAATCCTCGAAGAGGCCTCGGACGCCCAACGAAGTGGCCGTGACCATGGTGCTGATTGGTCTAACGGCCATCTTCACAATAATCGTCGTCGCACTTCTAGGCTTATCGATTACTCTCTATCTTGCCGCAGACCTTTCCGTCCTAATCGCACTCTACGTTTGTCTCCTCCCAACAACAATCGGGGCGCTACTACCGTCAATTGGGCTTTCAGGAATTTCTCGGCTCTACCGGAGAAAAATTGTAGCCAAGTCTGGAAGAGCGGTTGAGAGGGCGGGGGATACGGACGTGATTATTCTTGACAAGACCGGGACGATCACGGTCGGTAACAGGCAAGCGATAGAGTTCATTCCCTTTGAGGGTCACACTGAGAAGGAGGTGGGTGAAGCCGCGTTTCTCTCGTCTTGGCATGATGATACACCCGAGGGTCGGAGTCTGATACGGCTCGCTTACGAAGATGGTTTCGTTCCGAGGGAGTTGAATGCATTGGGGGTTTCTGAAGTGTACGAGTTTTCTGCGAGTACTCGAACAAGTGGTGTCAAGATATCTCAGGGTACAGGGTTTATGCTACCGAAAGGGGACAAGTCAGGCCGCGAACGGGGAAGACTGCGGAGAAAGTTTGAGGCTCATCAAGAAGCCGGGTCCATGATCGCAGAGGACGAGACCGAGATAATCAAGGGCGCTCCCGACGCAATCAAGAAGATCGTGCGTTCAATCCCATCGACCTTCGACGCCTTGGTAGATAGAATTTCAAGTCAAGGGGATACGCCGCTGGCTGTAACCAGGAACAGGGAAGCTGTCGGAATGATCCGGCTCAAGGATGTTCTGAAGCCGGGCATCAAAGAGAAGATTCTATCGGTTAAGGTGATGGGGATTCGGCCGGTTATGTTGACGGGTGACCAGCCTCTCACAGCGAAGAGTATTGCTAGTGAGGTGGGGATCGATGAGTATAGGCCGGAGGCGAAGCCCGAAGACAAGTACGACATCGTGATGAAAGAGCAGGCTGAGACCCGAGTCGTAGCGATGATCGGGGATGGGACCAATGATGCGCCTGCTTTGGCGGTAGCTGATGTAGGGCTTGCGATGAATTCTGGAACTCAGGCAGCCAAGGAGGCTGCTAACATGGTGGACCTAGAGTCGAACCCGGCCAAGATCATCGAGGTGGTCATGCTAGGAAAACAGTTGCTAATGACTCGGGGCGCAGTGACTACCTTCAGCATCGCCAATGATGTGGCAAAGTATTTCGCGATAGTTCCGGTAATGTTCGCCGCTACCCTTCCAGAACTGAAGGCTCTGAATATTCTCGGACTCGGACTGAATACTGCGGTTCTCTCAGCGCTCATCTTTAACGCCATCATTATCCCGCTTCTGATCCCTATTGCCATGAGGGGAATCCGATTCAAGCCCACGAGCACAATGTCTCTGTTCATCAAAAACGCGCTCATCTACGGAGCCGGAGGGATCATAGTGCCCTTTATCGGAATCAAGCTCATCGACATAGCATTGTTATCGATAGGAGGGTAGAATCAAGTTGAGTATCAAGAACGAAGTCAACCGAAACTACGGACCCGCACTCAAGCTAGCCATTATCTCAATGCTATTCTGCGGCTTGGTCTTCCCATTGGCGGTAACAGGTTTTGCTCAAGTCCTGCTACCTAATCAAGCAAAGGGTTCTGTAGCCCATCTTGGCGGAAACAATGGAAAGGCAGTAGGCTCGTATCTCATCGCTCAAAACTTCAACCAGCCATACTTCTTCCATTCCCGAAATGTCACGCTGTCGGCCTCTGGTGTAGACCCGGACATCACGCGTGACGATGCTCTCTCACAAATACAACGAATATCAATTGCTACGAATATCACCGAATTTGACCTTTCTAACCTTGTTAATGAGAACATAGAACGGACATCGTGGGTTTTTGGCGACCCGTATGTGAATGTGCTCAGATTGAACTTAGCATTGATCCACAATTTCCAGACGACATATTGCTCCATACCTCCCCTTTCGTACTGTGAGTAGCGAATTACGCGTTCTCGTAATGACGCCGATTTTCGCAGGTGGTCATGCAGCCGTGACAGCGGCTTCGACTGGTGTAGCGATTGAATGGTGGCCTGTGATTCCGTGCACGATGTTTCTGATTCCGACCAACATCAATGCCAAAGCTAGAATGGGGACCAGAATGCCTTGGCCAATCGACATGTCAAGGATAACGTAGACAGACAATATGATCGTTAGGACTCCAATCGCAACAATCAACAGTCTGAGCCATACTGGTGGGTGCCGAGCGACTCCCACCCCAATTTCGACCGCCCCGACTAGGAGTAGGGCTACGGCGAGAATTCCAATAAGGGTAGCCACGGCAGCTTGCAAGTCGAACAAAGCCGCAATTCCAAGGACGAAGGCGATGACACCTCCGGTGACGTTGAGGCTTCTCAGCGGGGAGGGTAAGACCGTAGCGAAAGCGCCTACACTGATTCTGAAGAGTCCACCTATGATCAAGCCTGTTGCAATTACGATTACCAGGGTCTGTGTCGTGAATTGAGGATCGGCTATTGCGAAGATAGCTAGGGCGATAACTATGATGCCGCCCAAGACCTCAAGTGCTCGCCATGGGCTGGAGGCTCCTACCTCAATCCTGCTCGAGTGTAGCGCTTGTGGTTGAGGTGATGACTATTTAGTGCCTCTCCCGATTCGGACTCCCGCCTCACAAAGGCGTAATACTGCTCGGCACAGTCAACGTGCATCCATGGTCAAAGGCGTCCTCGGTCTTCACCACGTCACTGCAATATCTAGCGACCCACAGAAGACCCTCGACTTCTACACCAAGATTCTGGGCTTGCGTCTCATCAAGCTGACGGTCAATTATGATGACCCCAGCACGTATCACATCTATTTCGGCGATGAGGTCGGACACCCCGGTACTGTTCTCACATTCTTTCCTTGGCCTGGCCAACCCAAGGGCAGCACAGGCGCTGGCCAGGCCACAAACACTTCTTTCTCAATTCCGCGCGAATCGATACCCTATTGGCAGGACCGACTCAAGTCGCACAGCATTTCCCTAGAAACTCCTCGCAAACGATTCGGTGACACCGTTCTCTCGTTTACAGACAATGATGGACAAGGACTGGAGCTGGTAGGCTCTCAGGAGATCGAACAGAGAACTGGATGGAAACAAGGTCCAGTCCCGAGCGAACATGCAATTAGAGGATTTCATGGCGTTACTCTCACAGAGGAGATCCTAGAGAGGACCGAGACAGTCCTGGTTGATACTCTGGGCTTTCGACTGCTCGGCGAGGAGGAGAACCGTTTCAGGTATGCGGCTGGAAAAGGAGCCGCTGGGACGATCGTGGATATCGTTTCTCGGCCAAACGTACAGCGTGGATTTGTAAGCGTTGGAACAATTCATCATGTTGCTTTTCGAGCGGCAGACGACGAGCACCAGAAGGCTCTGCGTGAGGAAATTCTCAAATCGGACCTAAACGTGACCCCGGTGATTAATCGGAACTACTTCCATTCTATCTACTTCCGAGAGCACGGCGGGGTTCTCTTTGAGGTGGCCACTGACCAGCCTGGATTTACTATCGATGAGCCTCCCGAGCGGTTAGGGACGCAGCTTGCACTCCCACCGTGGCTCGAGCATTCAAGAGCAGAAATAGAAAAGAATCTTCCCCCTGTCAGTCTACCTCGGCGGGTTGTAGCCTAGCGGATCCATCATGTCTCAATCTAGCACTCCTGAGAATCTCCAGAAGAACGTTAGAAAATACATCTTCGAACACTTCGAGGAACACGCGACGGCACCCGTGCTGGAACAAATCATGCGAAAGTTCGGCTTAGACAGAGCATCTGCGTTCAACGCGCTGGTCGACCTCCAGTCTGCTCGACATATCGCGCTTCTACCCGGTACGCAGAGGATCCTGATGGCGTTCCCGTTCTCCAGTATAGTGACACCTTTCAGAGTTAGACTGACAGGGAAGGACAAAGAGTATTTTGCAAATTGCGCCTGGGACGCAGTAGCCATTCATCTAGCGTTAGGAAAGGAGCAGCGGATCTCGTCCTACTGCCACCATTGTTCGGAAGACATCAAGATTCATCTCAAAGATCAAAAGCCGGTCTCTCCACGATCCGACGGCCAGCCCCTAGTCTATCTGGCGCTGCCCGCTTCGAAATGGTGGGAAAACATCTTGCTGACGTGCTCGAACAATATGGTGTTCTTTAGCTCTAAGGACCATCTTGCTGAATGGAAAAGATCAGGATCCGTGACTGGCGGCGAGGCGTTGACGGTTGACCAGACGTTGAGACTTAGTGTCCCGATCTACAAAGAAAAGATGAGTCTTGACTATGCAAGACCCTCAAGGGAACAGACAATTGTCCACTTCCAATCACTCGGACTGACCAGCGACTTCTGGAAGATTTAGCAACGAGACGAGGCGTATTCTGGATCTACCGCGTTATGTCCAAGTCGCCAGTCTGGGTCAGGACCCTGTAGGCGTTCAGAGTGATCCACTTGCTGGGTTTTCCGATCTCTTCAACTGTCACGGGTGCCTTTCGGCCTTTGCCGCTAGGGTAGAAGTAGTCGCTTTCGCGATACCAGTCCCCTTCCAGGTTCCAAGCTCCATCGGGTCTGCGTTTTGACAGCAACAGTTGAACGGCGCTCCTCATCCTCTCATCGTCCCCATAGACAAGTTTGGTCAATACGCGCAGTGCGTGGAGGATGTCGTAGAAGTAGTACATTGGAAAGTGGAGTTTGGCGAAGAATGGATAGGTTTCCTGCCAGTGATGGTTGTCTGACTTGTAGACGTGGTGCATGAGAAGAAACTCGGCCCCGTCATCAACGGACCGTTTCATTTTCCGACTCCATTTCTGTCTTGGAATTTCAGAGTAGGCCCATAATGGCTCGATGGTGGACATGAAGCTACTGTGCTTTACTTTCTTCTCAGGATAGTCGCAGTTCCAGCCACCATCCTCCAGCTGACCCTTCGGCAACCAGTCGATCGCCCTTCGAACCCGCGGGTCATTAGAATAGCCAAACTTGATCAGAGTCCGAATCATATTCCCAGTGAGACACGGCTCGTCCCATCTCTTGCTCTCCTCGATCTTGCTCGGGCAGGCGAAGCGCCGGTCTCTGTCTGGTGAAGGTCGAGAAATCTCTCGCATTCCGAACTAATTCTAGCTTCAGGAGGGGCGTCCATTTCTCCGAGAAGTGCTAGTGGCCAGACCGCTGAAGTCCATTTTGGACGATAGCAGGTCTTTTTGGGGGACCAGACACCTTCGCTGGTCTGGGTGGCGAGTATCTTTTTAACGGGTCGGTAGCTTGGAATCCTATCGCGTGTCGCCAGGACATCTCTTGCATCTTTTGGTCTATGGAGCAGATCGATGAGAACCTGATGCCTGACCGACGGGTCCCTTCGATCAAGCAGCCAGGTAAGAGTAGGATCTTTCATGAAGGGTCACTCGTTGCGGGCGTTTTGAATGTTTTTCTTAGCAGGGAATCTGGACTACGGAATGTCACGACCCCGAGGTAGCCAACGAGATGCCCGGACTGTTTAGCCAGAATCGCGTATCAGCCATAATTACGAAATACGCAACTCAAAGTTCTTGAGAGCATGTCGAGACAGACTCTTTCGAGCCCATTTAGGCATGGGCTTACCTTTATTGCGACGCTCGCTTTCGTCGTCAGCTTCTTCGGTTCTAGACTGTTTGCGACCCTGTTTCCGACTACGGTTGTGATGCAGGGAGGGATCCATCTTCATCATTTCTGGTACGGTCTCGCTCTGATTGCCGTAGCTGGCTGGATGGGCATCGCCTGGAGGAATGAGAGGCTCTACCGGCTCTACGCTGTCCTATACGGACTAGGAGCAGGATTTGTCGGAGACGAAGTCGGTCTGCTCCTGACATTCAACAACTATCAGTCAGAACTCACATACCTGTTCTTCATCACGGCTATTTCTTTTGTAATAATTGCAACACTCTTCCTTCGATACAGGGCTCAGTTGCGGGAAGAGCTTGTCAAATTAAGCCTCGGGGAAAGAGTTGCTATGGTAGGCGTCTACCTTACTGGTTTCTCTGTTTTCTTCTTCTTTCTCTCGTCGGGTGTCAGCCTTGTAGGAATCCCTCTAGCACTGGCGGGTTTGACAATTCTGATCATGACGTACGCGAGGCATAGGAGACCACGATCACCGCCTGATCCACCGTCCTAACAATGGTGCGCGTCCGCTCTTGCTCTCTGAAGTGAGTGACTGGACGTTTTCGAAAAGTCTTAGATTGTTACTGTTGCTTCTACTGTCTTCGCCATTTCGAGAGCTTTCTCTCGCGGGACTTCCATCTGGTGTACGTCTCTGGCGTGGAGTTGGACGTGCTGGACGATCTCGTCGTCTGACTGAGTTCGTACCATGAAGCCGCAGTCGCAGTTTACCTGTTTCGCCATTTTCTCTTCACCGGTCATCCCTCGTAGTTCCTAATAAAATGACTAGCCTAGCGCGAGGGGTCGAGTCGACCGGGTTGCCTGTGCTTGGCCTTCTGGAATCGAGGCGTTTTCTGTGAACTATTTTTTCACTTCTTTCTTGGTCAAGCCCTAGGGTTCTTGGTGAACGTCATCGAGCCTCAGCTTCACACGGATCGGAGCAGATCTTATGCTAATGTTCCCAACCGTCGAATTCCGAGGTTGCACCCGTCAAGATTCGACTATGAACTCAGAAGTACTTATCTGAGACGTAGCCGATAATGAGCAGGTGAAGGCGTCGAGCCTAGCATAGACGAGAATTGAGGCTCCTTCGTCGAATAGACCTTCTGGCGTTACTGGGCGCTGTTGTAGCGTTGTTTCTGGGACCTGCGAGTGGGCCTTGGTGGACTGTCACGGGAGCTACGACGAGTAAGCTTCTGACCGTCCAAGTCTCTCCGTTCTCCTTACAAGCTGATGCTACTGGGCTGTTCCCGAGCACATTCTTTTCCGTTCCTTTAGGAGCATTCACTAGCCTGTTGTTAATCCTGAGCCTGATTGCTCTAGGTGCTTCGAGCTTCCATCCCGGGACTTGGTGGAGCAAGCTGGGCGTTTATTTCAGCCTCTGCTGTATGACTGAGCTCTATCTCAGTTTTCTCTTGATGTATCATGGCGCTCTGACTATGCTGCTTGGAGCGTACGGTATCCTACCGCCATACTTTGGCACAAGCCACCTTCCGGCCAATATTGTGGGTCTCGACCTCAACAGCCACCCCAACCCATTGGTAACCGCGAGCTTTGGCTTCCCTTTCTACCTAGGCTTCGTTAGCATCGGACTCATCACTACAAGTCTAATCGTCAACAATATTCTCGAAAGAAGAAAGACGGGTGAAAGGCGAGGCGTCGGAGCTATATTCACAAATGATTCAGAATCATAGATCTTCCAACATGCTTCTCTGGGGCTCGTGGTTTTCAGAGGAGGTAGCTGTCAAGAGCCGCGACTACACACTACTCATCAATATTGACAAGTTCGACAAGATCATGGGTGAACATTGTTATCCAGACGACAGGTTTGTAGCATCACTATCAGCCCGAGTACGATCCGTCAGCAATCCGTCTGGCACTCGACTGACTAGCTCATCGGAAAATGTGGTGTTAGCCTAGCCAAGCGACGGTAATCAGGATGGACTCGAAAAAGGCAGCAGGTTCCGGAACCTCACTAAGGGGTTGTTGGAGGCGTCATCGGGTCTGAGACAGGCGTAGGGGTTGCTTCGGGCATCGCGCCTCTGCGCACTCTTCGCGTGAGCCAAAGGCTGAAGACGATTATCGCCCCCGCAGCTACTCCGACGATGCTGAGAGTCATCCATGGGGTTGCGATTATCGCCTCCAACATCGATGACATGTCGAGAGTCGATGCTCTGCTCCTCATCCTCTGGTCTAGGCTCAAGCTTGTCGAGGTCAAGTGTAGGGCCAGAGTCACCGTGAGTCGCAAATCTCGCGTCACTTGGACAGTCGTGTAAGTGCAGGGGTAGCTGTAGCAGTAGCCATTGGTCGAAACTTGCGTGCTGCTGACACTGTGCATCGTTATTGTCCCATTTGCGAAACTCCTCACGAGCAAGTCACTCCCCTTGTCATAGCTCCAGAGGAAGCTCAAGTTAAGCGCGGCCTGGGCATTGGGACCGGTCGGTGGAACGAGGGGAGAGTTCGGAACTGTGAGATTCACGCCCTGTGAAAACCGGGAAGTAATGATCCATGCCTGAGCATTCCCGAGACCACCTAGATCTAGAGTCTCGCTACCGGTCACGCTAGCCCATCCGTCCATCACCTGGACTGGACTACCATTAGACAGGGGCCCGTTGACCCACCAGAGCGTATAAGATGGATCGGAAGACGCAGTAGCGGACATTTGTGAGATAATATTCCCAAAGCCAGAGTTGTAGCCGTACGCGCCTGAAGCGGCAGCCGCATACGCGTCTAACAAGTGTTCGATCAAATCCGTAGCCGTGCCCGCAGATTCAACCCTAGTCGCCAGATCGATGGACTGCACAAAAGTCCCGGACTCTGTTACGGGCGTAATGGTGACTCCGGGGAGTTGGGGTACTGAAATTGAGACTCCAAGATTATGGGAGACGAGAAGGTTGGCCGTGCTACTGCTCAACCCTTCCACAGTCCACCCAACGTTACCGTTCAATCCCACTTGGGAAATAGATGGCGTTAGAGTCGTAGCTGATGCTGCCGGACTCACATACGCCGTACCCTTTAGGAAGCGGTAATTTCCGTCGTAGTATTGATAGGTTCCTTGCTGAGCAAACACGTGAGTGAATGTGCTTCCTGGGCTCAGAGGTCCCGAATTGAAGGGGTCGGCGACCAGATTGACCGTATCATTTGAAATGACCGAATGTGTAAGCTGTCCGTTATTCTGCCATACAACGTTGGTTCCAGCGGAAACGCTCAAGGATGGTTGACCAAACCCGCAGCTAAACTTCGCAGGAGTGCAAGTAGCGTTATCATAGATTGCTACAAAGGCCGGGGGCGGAGGGTAGATGCCCAAACAGGCCTCGTTGTAGTAGGTGGTTGGATTGGCTGAGCAACTCTGCGTTGCTGACAGAGACGCGGCTAGATTGTAAGAGGCTGTTGAACCCACTTTTAGAGAAGGCGTTCCATAAACTGGCGCCACCGTTAGGAGTAGCGTGAGAGCGGCCGCTAGCGTTACATAGCGCTTTCTGAACAATTCTAGACCCAACCTATTGCCGATGAACACTGATAAAACAATTGCTCCCAGTTTCTATGAATACCCCTCTGTGAGCAGGCATGATTCCTTGGGAGCCAAGGTCGCGAGGCAGAACTCTGCTATCTCACTGAGGGTCTTTCAAAAACTTCATCAACCCTTCGTTGAGTCGCACCCAAATCTAGGTGTTTCGACTGAAGATTCCCCATCCTGAAAAAGAGTCGATGGATTTCTTCCAATCTCTCGTACCAGAGGACACGCGGGTTACGGTTCGGCCAATGTTCGGGAACATCTCGGCCTTCGTTAACGGAAACATGTTCTTCGGACTATTCGGGAACGACTTGTTCTTACGATTGTCAGATGAGGATCGCAAAGGGCTTCTCAGGAATAAGGGAGCCTCAGTACTTGAGCCGATGAAAGGCAGACCCATGAAGGATTATGTGGTCGTACCAAAGGCATGGCGAGATCGGCCTGAGACTGTCAGTTCCTGGATTACTAAGGCTCTCGAATGGTCTAGCAAGTTGCCGCCAAAGAAGACAAAGAAGTAGAAGCGGTTCTATTGCAGAGCCTGCTAGATGCCCTTCTTCGGAGGTCTTGATGGCTTCTTGATTTCTCGCTTCGGCAGCTGGAGCGTTCGGGGCTTGTAGGGTCTTACCGAACCCCTCTTTCCTTCCGCTAGACCTGCGGGCTCAATGTCTCTCTGTTCCTCAAGCCTCTTCAGGATTCCAGAGACCGCTTCTTCCTTCCGGTCGAAGACCCATGCAACTTCATAGGGATAGGAGGCTCTGCGATCCTTGATCCAGCGGGATCGTATCATTTCCTGTACGAGAAGTTGGAGTCCGCTAGGTCCGATTTTTTTCATTTCCTCGACTACTTGTAGGTTTTTCTTGTAATCTGCTAGGAATGGGTCCTTTGCCTCTAGCACTTCGGATCGACTCATTTAGGTAGCCTCGTGCTAATTATTCTCTTGAATATGATCAGTTTCACCTAGCTCCATGTAATCTGTTACTTACGGGTCTACCTCCTGTTATTATTCACGAGAGTACAGCTGCCTTGCGTTAAGGTCCAGGCTCTTCGGGGGCTCAGTGTCGGGAAGAACAATTCCTTCATGGCGAATGGTCGTGGAAGCAGAAATCGCTAAACTGAGAAAGTTCCAAGAGTTTCTTCGGACTGATGATAAGATGGTATTCCAGGATCTTCTGAACCAGTGCAAGCTCTACTCCTCCTACGCCAGCACCATGACCTCTACAATCAAGGAAGTGCCATTGTTCATTTCTATGCTGTTTGGCCAGCACAAGAGGATAATCGAACTGGAAAAAAAGATACTAATGCTTGAAACACTAGCAACGAGGACTGAGGTAACAGTTGCTGCGCAGGTTCTTCAAAGACCCGTTGAAAACCCGGAAGCTAAGCTAGTTCAGTCGAAGAGATTCCCTTGCTAGGGTCTCTCCCTTTTCCTATGTTCGCTCAACCAGTCAGGGATTATTACCGTTCTAAGCAATTCTTGAATCGAGGCTCCTCTATTCTTGGCCTCTTTCTGAAGAACACGATAAGTCTGAGAGTCGAGCATCTGCATGAACTTCATCTTATTGCTCACTTTTGCCTTCACGCTTAGAGCCGCACCTGTCGCCAAGACCCTCTAAAAACCATGCGCATACACCTGAACATCGCGAAAAATAGGTGTGCGGAATAAAACATCCATCCATCTAAGTAAACTGCGGCAGTATTCTTCCCGGCCTAGCCTTGTAGGCAGGAACCCCCAGGCCGACCGCTATCATCGTGCTCTTTTCCTTCGCGTGAGGTGAGAAGAACTCGGTTACGGCGTCATCATAGAATGTGGAGCCTGAGGCGCCTAGAGTGAGCGCATAGGCTGACAGATAGAGCTTACCGGCAACTATTCCACCTTCAAGCTGAGCCGTGCGATATCCGCGGTTGCCAAGCGCTCCAAGAACTTCTCGAAGTCGAGTCATCAGAAAAAACACTACACTAGCGTCGCCGAAGAGTGGTTGTCCGAGGCATAAATACGCAGACATTTGCCTCAGCTCGCCCCGTTTCAATTCCTCGAGGAATTTCTGTTCCCCTGCGTAGAAGTATGAGCCGGGAGCGAGCCCCTCAACCGCATTCGCTATTAAGTAGGTTTCGATCAAATTCTCGTTTTCTGGAAGATAGTCGCGTGGAATCGGTCCGGTCGAAGTTCTCAATACTGTCGATAGTTGGGAGAGTGTGATGGCAGAGCGCGCGAACCTTCGAGTCGAGCCTCGTTGGAGAATGACCTGTCCAAGCCTCCTAGAGTCTGCGGTAGCTGTCATCGGGGGTAGGAGGGGAACTATCGGGTAGGTCGTTCGTCGCGAATGCGAGGGAGCTAACTGTGCGTTCGTCCATTTGTCAACCTCTTCCCTATCTTGGAGAGAAGAAGTTCGGTGCGCCTCCCAGATACCGACGTATTCCGTCTCTTCCTCTGAGAGAGACTGGACCTTGGGTCGAATAGGGTCGATTCTATTCAGCGAGTGGTCCGTCGACTTTTGTCCTTCTAGACCTACGGGTGAGAGACAGACCGTTGCCTCTTTCTCATCTTGGAGGCCAAGGAGTTCGTTGACGGTTTGATCGACAAAGCCTTGGACTATTCTTGTCGGTGAGCCCATGGACGCTGACAACGCTACAAGATTCGCCGCGATTACTCCGCCGTCCCAGAACCAGTGCCTGTATGATCGGGCCTCGTATTTCCAAGCATTCTTCCAAGCCATTGAGGTGAAGGCAATGGTCGCCGGAGCCAGAGCAATGCTGTCGTAGCTTACCGCGGCCAGTTCAGGTCTGTAATCGCCTTTCCTTATTCGTGAGAGTTGAAAGCCTAGAGGATCAAAATGGTAGACCCCTGCTTCGAGTCCCGCAATATCTCCCGCGACTACATACAGCTCGATTGGATAGAGAGCGCCTGTAGCGGATGCGGCGCGCATATAGTGAAGCTCGCCACCGAACCGATACTTTCTGGTGAGTCCAGCAGAGAAGTAGAGCAGTTCGGCAAGCTCTGTGAGTCCAAGATTCAACGGTTCTGTCTGAAGCGAGCGTCCAGAGATCGCCATCAGCGGTTCCGCTTCGGGTTGAGGAAAATTCTTTGGAAGAGATGTTGAAGTAAGATCCTCGTAAAGCTTGAATTGGGATGGTTTGTTTGCCCAATCGAGATAGTGTCCCGATGTTCGCAAGCTAATCTCGGAATGCTTTGTAGATTCGTGATAGTTCAAGGCGTAAGCGATGTTGTGATTTTGCGAGGATCGAGCAGACGCGGGGGCTGTTTCAGATTTCAAAACGGGCAAGCTCTGTTATAGATCCAGACTCTGGCTAGCTCCGGATGTTTAGACATGAGCAGCTCGGGACAGACCAGGGCCGTCGAAATACGGAATGCATCTGATATCGACTTCATCTTCCCAGATGGCTTCTCATTCTTTGAACCTTATCTTCAATATTTCGTCAAAGAGACGCTCGGGGCCGGCGGTCAGGCTTACGTGTCCAGAAATTCCGAGGGAACTATCTCGGGCATATTCATCTACGACTACTCTGAAAAGACGGGAACAATTTACACGAGATCAAGGAGAGTATTCGACTACTTTTACGAATTAAGACCGTCTGATTTTCTCTTTGCGGAGATGAAGACGGAGCACGAATCTGAAATTTATGATATTTACCATGTGAACCTTCGGAGTATTGCGGTTGATCATAGGTTCAGCCATGAAATCTCGATAGCAGAAGAGGCAGATAGTGACGAGATAGGACAATTCATGGCTTCAACACATCCTGGAATAAATAGGAGGTGGGTCAATGTTGCGTTCGATGCGGGAGAAAGATGCTTCTTCGTCAGGTTGGGCAAGGAAATTGCTGGATTGGGATGGCTTTCAATCGTGAATAATATCGGAAGATTACACTCTCTCCACGTGAAACCTCAATTTCGAAGAATGGGTATAGGGGAGGATATTCTGTTTGCACGACTTCTCTGGCTCACGTCGAAGCGTGCCCGTTCGGCGTTCTCTGAGATTTCTCGGGAGAATTCTCCATCTTCAAGAATCGCAATGAAAGGGCACATGACGGCATCCGGGCAGATTTTTCAATATTTCGGGAAAGACTCAGATGGAAAGACGCATCGGAAGAGCTAGCAAATTTCCCTAGGTTCTTGGAGCTCCGCAGAATGGGCAGGCCTGAACGGTGGAGTCGATCAGTGCTCCACAGTATTTGCACTTTACCTTCACGACTTCTTTGATCACGATCTGCTGTACTGGTGGTTGTTTTGGAGTCAGATCGATTTGAGGTGGGGCGATTGGGACTTGTGAATAAGTATGTTTGGGAAGAGATCTTCTTCTTCTTGAAACGGCAACGATCACAATTATGATGATGGCGATGAATATGATGAAAATGGCTAGTCCAATAATGAGACCAAGATATTGCTGCAAAAACGAAGGGCCTGCGCCTGCGGTTAGCGGATAGCTTGTTGTGGTCACGTAGAGGGTTTCGGTCCAGGTGAAGCTGGCGGTCGAGCTTGTGTCTTGTTCGACATAGTCGTATCCTATGATGTATCCTGTTGACGGGTCGGAGTACGTCGTATAGGTGTAGGCGGCGTTGAATAATCCCCCATAGTTCCGTTGATAACCGCCGCTTCCTTGGGCTCGGATCGCCTTCACGTATCTGTTCTGCGAGGCTAGTGAATAGCTGTAGCTTGTGGATGTGACTGTCATCGGCGTATTCAGAACGCGGAAGGTGCCGCTCGGCTGGGTAGAGTTGTCCATGTAAAACCAGACGTATAGAGGCTTGACATATCCCGTCTGGCTGTCATTCCCTTTAACGTACTGGAGACTGGCTGATGACCAAGTGAAATTGCCCGCTTGCTTTCCGTTTTGTGTTGATCCTGAGCTGTTGCTCCAGTTCCACGTATAGGTGTAGTTGGAAGCTACAGTCCCGTTTACAAACACTTGATTCATTCTTTCGATTCCGTTAACAGTCTCGTGCTCGGTGTATCCGTAAGAGGCGCCTGTGCTGTTTGTGAGATTGATCACGTCGTAATAGTTGAAGTAATCTCCTTGATGGGGATTGTATCCTGGGACAGCGTGAGCCGGGAGGACTGTAAGGGCGAGTGAAACGATTATCGTCAGAAAAAGGAGTTTCTTGATCATTAGCCTCCGAAGCCCCCCCCGGAGCCTCCGACGCCGTGCACGTGGGCGGGATGGAATCCTCCGATTCCGCTGAATGTCGAATAGTAGATCGAGTGTACGATGATCAAGGGCGCGTAGTATCCGAAGAAGATGTTTGACGGGGTATGTGTAAACTGTACTGGGGTTTTCAGTATTTTCGCGGTCGGATCAAGCTTCTCCACTAGCTCGTTCTTGATTCCATGAATCATCCTGACTGAGAGGCTTACCAGTTCAGAGCGCTCCAGTCCTATAGCGAATGACCAGAGTTGGGAATAGGCCTTTTCCATAAGGTCAAGGGTCTCATTCGCTTCTAGCGTCGGTATTGAAGTAAGTATCGCGGCCGCCACGAGCGGGTATTCTAGATAGTTCTTGAGCGCAGTTACGATTATGGACAGTTTCCACCTCACATCATCGGGCTGGAGATCGGAGATGGACAGGAAGGCAGAGGCAAGTTCGGTATCCTCTGACGTTTGATATCCCCAGAGGCCGAACATCGATCTGAACGATTGGAATTTGCTAGGAAGCTGGTTTGACGGATCATTCATTACAGATAGTATTGCCGCTGATTCATACGAATGGGTCATTCTGGAAAATTCCAGGAAGCTGTCGGTTGGATATGTGCCATCGTACCTCTTTCCGAACATTACCAGGGCAGCAACTCCGGTCGATAGTTGTTTTGGAACTTTGGCGTGGTGTCTAAGTTCGTGATCTAGAGTCTTCAAGGTCTTTGAGAGGTTCTGAAGATCCAGATTGTCGGGGGAGGACTGAGAGGGATTCGCGCTAAGGGATGTTATGATCTCAGCTGCCATCATCTTGTTGTCGAGCGTGGAGTCGAAATGGTGGAGAACGCCCAGTGCGAGAAGGAATTTTTGGTTGAGTTGGTTTTGGTCGGCTTGGAGCTTTGCCAGCCCTATTGATACATTCCAGAGTTGAGAATAGTCGGCCTCTGGGACTCTGGTCTTGAGATTGGATACTTGAAAGCTGCCTCTTTCTGCTATGGAGTGTAGCTCGCCGAGGGTCTCTATCCTCTCTTCGATGAAGTCCGAGAAATCGCTGTCTGAGACCCGGTAATTTCTGACGTTGAGATCGTTTAATGTGAGTACTCCGAGACCTGTGAGTGACAAATATTCTCCGTCATATGGCACCATCCTATCAATAGTGGATTTTTTCTGAATAAGTTCCTTTATCTTGGAATCCTTTTCAGTTATGTCGGACTGTTCTTTGGCTACAAGGCCCTTTTCGCTTTCTACCCTTGCAATTTCAGCCGCCTTCTCATCTCTCCCCTCGAGATGAAAAAGTATCGAGTGCGTTTTCCTCTCGTCCTTTTCGAGAGTGGCTTGTGCGATTCCTTCTTGCATCCTCTCGCTCTGCAACGCGTCGTTCATCTGAGATAAGTTTGCAACCTCAGCGGCAGCCCGATCGTAGTCTTGCTTCCGCATTACCGAAAAGTAGCCGTTAGTGGAAAGAAAGTCCAGATCGGCTTGCTGAACCTGGATTGTGACCGATTTTCCAGATATTTGTGACATTAGCGTTCTTACATCGTTGCACTTCACAGCGATCACCAGTCAATGATTGGGAATTTTCCGATAATGCTCCGTTCGTCGAGAATGTTCCCGACGACCAGTTCAAGACTCTCTCCGTCGCGCGAAAAGTCGATAACTTCATCATCTTTGAGCGCGTCTCTGAGTAGGTATTCGAACTGCGCTTTCCTCTCCGTCACGTCTCCGAACCTTGCGGCTCGTTCTCGTTCTATCTGTTCATAAGCGTATATGAACTCGTAAAGCGATCGGTAGATCTGGTCGTCTATCTTTTCCAGGACCTTCTCTTTCTCAAGAGTTATCCATTCCAAGCCTTCGAGGTCTACGAAGTAGATGGTTCCGTCTGGCGCGATAACCGCGTCCTTGTCCAGCCAGACATCGTAGAAGTCTAGCCCGCTGAAAGTTCCATCCTCGTTGCTCTTGATTGACCTGGTGAACAGGGTTAGGAATGCGATCCCGCTTCTAACGAAGTTCTTCAGAAATTCTAGGGCCTTGTCGTTTTCGTCGATGCCGAAGAGGTCGAAGATTGAGCTCATGTTCCCACCGACTGTGCTCCCGGAGTGGAAATAGATCCTCACGTTGGAAGGAACAATTCTTGTTTCTTGGACTATTCTTCCCCTGAACCTTCGGTACCAGAATATTTTCTTGATTTCACTCTCGAGGCTTTCAGGGAGGAAGACTATCTTCACAAGCGGCGCGACTCGAAATCCGTGAATAGAAGTAAGGTCCGCCATTTCGGACACTCTCATCGAGGTGGTTGCGTGCTGAAGCCCTTGTCCTCCATACGGGGAGCCTCGGAGCCACAGTTCCCCTGTGATGTATCGTGATGTCGTTTCCTCCGAATTGACGATTCTATCTTTCAATGCGGGGTCTTTCAACAGATTGCAGATTTCGGCTTTTCCGAGAAGTTGTTGCGAAAAAGGATTAGTGGTGGAGCCTATGCCCTTGATTGATAGGTAGAAGTCTGTACCGTCGATTTCCAAGTAAGGTGAATTCGACACTGCCCCTCGGTTATCTTCTGCAATGAATTCTTTCGTATCCAAGGGGCTGAGATCCGTGAAGGGTCTCATACTACCTGGAAGGTAGACTCTTTCGAATTCAGACATTTTGAATTCTTGAAAATGTCTGTTGGTGAGCGTTTCAGAGGCTGTATACATGTCCAGATTGAGTGGCAAGCCCCTCATCTTCAGGATACTTAGTCCCTGCGTAGGTGCTGCGTGATGCCCTTCGAAGTGAGTTTCTTGACTGGTCACTTAACCACCTCGGAACTGGTTGTCAACGACATAGTTCGAATTGGCCGCAAAATCTTCGTGAAAAACTCCCAAGCTATTTGCTGTGCAGTCGCTTGTCGTACTCGCTTTTCAGAAGGCCAAGGATTATGCTGTCATGAAACTGGTTGTTGAAGAAGTTCTGATCTCTCAATCGTCCTTCTTCCTTGAATCCGAATTTCTTGGCGAGGGCTAAGCTCGCTTTGTTTTCGGCGAAGGTCCACCATCCAGCCTTGTGGAGGTTCAATTGCTCGAACGATTCACGAAGTAGAAGATGAGTTACTTCTGTCCCGTATCCTTTGCGCCATTTGTCCTTCTCTCCGATGCATAGCCCAAGGTCAGCGTTGTGGTACTTGCCCGCCCAAGTGTGGAATCTTATCGAGCACCATCCTACGGGTTTCCCGCTGGATTTCTCTTCGATCATGTATCGACGCACTTCCGGGTCCTCTCCTTTGAGACCTTTCTCCATCTCTGCTTCCAGAGCCACCATCGACTTCACATGATCAGGCTGGGATCGCGCAAGCATCATAACTTCTTCATCATTCTGCCACTTGTGAAGAGACTTGAGATCTTCCCGTTCAGGAGCCCGAAGGAGAATATGTTTGCCAGTTAACATTCAGAACCGGATTGGTTGAACTAGGCATCGAATAAGAGATTTCGCCCATACATTTCCATGACAATGACTATGCGGGACTTCTGCAATAATGCGTGTGTCTAGTTGCAGATAGTCAATTGGGCATACTTATATCGAGCGTGACAGATTTTCGATTGATGCGAAGATAGCGACGAATGCGCATCCCAACTTATGCTGTCCTAGTCTTTTCGGCAATGCTCTTAGTAGGAGCAGTACACGGCGCGACTGTTACAATTGGACCCACGCAAGGACACGTCGAGTACAGAATCAGCATCTATAATCAAAGCACGACGGTAGCAAGTTTCTTCCTTAACGAATCCGCTCAGCCTACAGGTCAAAACGGGATCGTTCAGGTCACCGCTAATCTGCTATCGACCCTGAGAAATTTCACATACTCTAGAGCGCTGAACACGAGTTCGTTTCCTGAAGTCTTTCCATATTTGTTAGGAATTGGCAACCAATCCTTCTCCTATCATACGTACGGAGTCTCACTTAATCTCCATATAGTCAACACTGGCAACGCCCAGATCACGTTCAACGGGCAGACTTTCCAGGGAACAAGCTATCAAGTGACTGCATCAGCCACCTACGCATCGGCGACTGAATCAGTTTCTGCCAACGGCACCAACATCACAATGCCCTCTGGGCTAATCTACTCCATCCGGCTTGAATCCATCAATTCCTATTCTGTCCAAATGCGGCTTGAAGAGACAAACCTCGCGCTTATCGATCCTTCAAACAGCAGCAGCCTACCGATAGGAATCGCATTAGTCAGCCTTGGTCTGCTCGGCGCCGCCGTGTTTGCCGCTCCATCAATCTTCAAGAGACTCAAAAGCAAACCGGCCACAAATCCCAGCACCCCCGGCGAGACCGACACTGACGAGAAACCTCCCTACTGGGTAGACTAGTGACCGAAACCTAGAGGCGCACAGCTTTCTCCAAAGCATCAGACCCAAACAAGACAAGCGCATCCGTAATCGAATTTCGCGACACTATCAAAAACTACGGAAGCAAAAAGATAGGTCCCGTGGATCTTGAAGTCCAGAAAGGACAGGTTGTGGGTTTCCTCGGACCCAATGGGTCCGGAAAGACAACTTGCATCAGATTGATACTTGGACTGATTCGGGCATCCTCTGGCACAGTACGAGTCAATGGGTATGATCCGATCTCAAAACACGTCCGCGCTCTGAGACACGTCGCGTATTCGCCTGAACTTCCCAACCTCCAAACCTTCCTCACCCCAACTGAACTACTTTCGTTAGTCTCCCATGAACTGGGCCTTCCATCCTCGTCTAATGGAAGGCAGGACGAGATTCGTAGAGTCCTGGAACTTGTTGGAATCTTGGAATATGCCGACACGAAGATCGCTAAGCTCAGCAAGGGAATGGTTCAGAGGCTGAGCGTCGCTCAAGCGATGATGGGCTCACCTGAGGTCTTGATTCTTGATGAGCCAATGATAGGCCTGGACCCGGCAGGCTCAG
>Ga0209235_1000103_pt1 | contig 36060 bp, 36 predicted proteins | sample GraSoi013_1_20cm_4_FD_185817 | JGI IMG/M metagenome (GOLD analysis project Ga0209235, IMG submission 185817) | Grasslands soil microbial communities from the Angelo Coastal Reserve, California, USA - Sample 09_25_2013_1_20cm (SPAdes) (version 2) | ecosystem: Environmental > Terrestrial > Soil >... | reverse complement strand
GACAGAGAATCAGCGAAAGTGCTTTTGGTGCTCTCGATAGTTCTAGTCGCCGCACTCATCGTGTTACTGTTGCTCCAAGGATATTTCTAGAGTGAGACCATGGGCCCGCAAAAGACGCGTCCACTTCTTCTTGCAGTCGCGTTTGGGCTCATTCTTGTTGGCTCTGTTCTTGTTTTGTCGAGTTCAGTAATGTCGGGTTCTGCGGGAGGCTGTTTCTTCTGGCCTTTCCCGGTCATTCTCGTTTGCGGCGCTGGGGCCGATGGTGCGCCGTACATCTCCATAATAGTCGCGCTGTCTGTGGTTGTGTTGATCTCGTTTCTAACCCTCCTTTGGATGCGGAGAGTTGCGGCAAGTTCGTCGAATTTGTAACTTGGTTCCGCGGAATCTTGGCTGTCAGCTTCCGTAGGTTATGATTCCAAAATAGATGCTTACTAGTCCTACTGCTATCGCGACTGGTGGAAATGCGAGTACTGTTCCTATGAACTCGAGGATATCTTCGACGAATCTCAGGAGTGTGTATACGATCAGAATGGTGATGATGAAGACAACACCGAGGATGGTTGTGCTGGATACGGAGAAGGCTGTGTGGAGATATGCGGCTACGAGGATCCCGACTCCGAGTGCCATCAGTGAGGCCCAGCGTACGTTCCGGAGTGGGCGGGAGAAGAGGAGTATTCCGAGCACGGCCATGACAACCAGGTAATATTGGAGGTACGAATTGTTCAGACTCGGTCCGGGCGCGAATCCTATTCCGAAAATGCTCGAGAGGATGCCCAAACCGAGCGCCAGGTCTATCGTGACAATGATCACTGCGACTCCTACAACGAGTCCGACGATTACCAAGACCTTTTCCAAGCCTTTCGAGACTCGTTTGAACAGAGGCGCCGCTGCGCAGACTCCTCCGACGATTAGGAGAATGGCTGTTGAGACGACCATCGCAGTACTCAGTCCAATCGGTCGAGGGAGATAGTTTAAACGGGTTGTTACGGTTTCTCTTCTGTAGCTTCTGCTGGCGTTTCTTCCTCAGTCTCTGGGAGCACTAGCGGTTGTTCCGCTTGGACCTCGTCCCTCACTTCTGGCGAGACCTCGGGGAGGATTGGCGCGGTTGGTGCGGCCGGCACTCCCGCTTCTTCGATTATTCTGGTTACCCTCTTGCCGGTTGGTGCTGCTCTTGCGGGATGTTGAGCATTAGTCAGCGGGCTTCCCTGGTGGAAGGCGATTCTGGACTCTTGATCTCGAAGGACGACGTAGCTGGGCACGGTGACAATGTCGCCCGCGACACTAATGTGACCGTGGATGACGAACTGACGCGCCTGGTGAATGGACTTGGCTAGGCCTGCTCTGTAGACTATGGTCTGGAGTCTTCGTTCCATCAGATCCTTGACGTTGAGATCTAGAATATTGTCGACTGCCGCTGACTCTGGGAGAACTCCCCGACGCGCGAGACTTGTCAGGTATTGCCGTTCAAGCTGAGCACGCGCTTCTTCCTCTGATCCCAGTAGTGTTCTCGCTATTCCTCTAATCTGCGAGAGGTCGGTCTCGTGCCTGCGCAGTTCTCTCTTGTTTCTGAGCCCGTATTCTCCGACTAGATGAAGCTCCTCTTCAAGCTGGTCTTTACGCCAAGGATGTCTTGGGGTCTCGAAGGCCTTGTGCGGTTTTCTTGGATCTCCCATGCTTCTTTCTACTTCTTCTCTTCCGCAGGCTTCCTCTGAGCTGCTCGAGCTGCTTCCATGAGAACCTTCTTCTTCACACCGACCGCCTTTCCAGACCTTCCTGTTGTCCTCGTTCTCTGGCCTCTAACCTTTAGGCCTAGTGAGTGTCTTATTCCCTTCCAGCTCCTGATGTCTTTCATCAGGTCCACGTCAGACTTGATTTTTAGAACCAAGTCGGGTCCGACGAGATGCATGTCTCGTCCCGTCTCGATGTCCTTCCGTCTGTTAACCATCCGTGGGGGGATGCCGTGCTTTATGGGATCGCGGATGGCATCTTCGACCCTGGACATCTCTGCCTCGGACAGGGCGCCTATTCGGGCGTCAGGGTTGATCTTAGCGACCTTTACAATAGCCTGAGCGAGGTTGGGCCCGACCCCTCTAATCTTGCTGATCCCGTAGATGACCTTCTTGCTGCCGTCTAGGTCGGTTCCCATAAAACGGAGGATGTGCCTGAACTCTCTTGACATCAGTTTCCCTGTGAGACAGTGAGGAGATTCTGTGGCGTAATTTAATGTTTCCACTTTGCTCCAACTGTGTGCAAGCCGATAGTTGGTTGACGCGCGGCCGACATTTCCCAAGTTTTCCTCCTCACCGCAGCATTTTTTTCCGGTGAATTCTTTCTCTCAGCAGGCTCGTTGATCTGTTTTTCGGTGAAAAAGTTCGCGCAGAGAAATTTTTCTCCGTTGAAAGAAAAAATTTGTTGGACAGAAAACTTACCGGTGCCTGCGATCTTCGCGCAAACAATTCTTAAATACGCCACGGGCATTGTGTGTGATCATCCGGAAAAATTCGGACTAGAAAAAATTCCAGAAATGTTTGGACCTCATCTGACTCTGGATTTGTCGGAGTGTGATCCTCGAAAGCTCTCCGACCTTTCTCACATCTACGATCTCCTAGACGAGCTTCCCGATGTTATCGGGATGCACAAGATCACCCCGCCCTACACATTCATCTATCGCCCAAGCGACAATCCTTCCGAATGGGGAGTCAGCGGCTTCGTCATAATCGCCGAGAGCCACATCAGCATACACACCTTCCCGGACAAGAACTCGGCCTTCGTCGACGTTTTCAGCTGCAAACAGTTCGACATCCACAAGGCCGTCGACTACATCGTCGCCAAACTTGATGCTCACAAGGCAGACAAGAAGCTCTCCGGGCGAGGAAAGGAGTATCCGCGACAGATTGAAGCGGCTCGAGAGATCGTAATACGATCCCGCCCCAGCCTGAAGCAGTGAGACGTGTAGAAAACCTCAGACTAGCTTCGCCCACCCAAGTATGCGGAAGGAGGATTTCCAAACCGTTCAAAGCTTCAACCAGCTTTCCTTGAGAACTCCCCCCTTTTAACACCCGTCTGCGTCTTCAACTTCGAAATCAGCCCAGAACGCGATTCTAGGCATTCAATTCGAAACTGTAGCTTTTTCACGCTGATACATACGGATAACTCGCACCTGCGAAAACGGCTTACCAGCCGATTCTGCGCGACAAACGGGAGTCTAAGCCCAGATCGGGTTCAACTGGTGGAGGCCCCTCATGAAAATCTCAAAAACGTTGACCCTCGCGACGCAGATCCCACGAGAATTAAGGGAGCGGAGAAATCTTTCTCTCCTACATCGTCCTTCCTTTTCCTGTTATCTCTTCTCCAAATCGTTATCTCTCTTTTTCCACTAACTATTCTCTTCCAGTTATCTATTGTTCGACCCCCCGGGGGGGGCATCCCAGAACTCCAGAAACCCTTCACACTTTCTGTCCAGTCAAATGTGTTGGCGCCGGGAGTGGGATTTGAACCCACGCGGCCCGAAGGGCCACAGGCTGACAGGAGAGCCTATTCCAGACATGGGCCCGCGCGCTAGGCAGACTGCCCGGTACCAGGCTCCGGAATCCCGGCCTACCAGACCAGACCCCCTCAACAACTATTTTTCTCCTTTGGAAAACAACAATCGAGCCCAGCGCCCCCAAGACCATTCCAACTCCCGGCAAGGAAGCAGAACGATAGGAAAAGAGTAACGAGAGTGGCGATGGGAGCGGGCCAGCCAACAACCCTTAACGGGCGAATGGCAGTGCCCGCGCCCGGGGGACGCCACCCTTACGAAACCCTATCTATGGGAACGGTCCTAAGCCGTGTGTTACCCAGCCCCGGCGGGACCCGTAACCGTCGCAAATTGCCTCTTGGAGGCACGATTTTAAGAGACTAACCCCTCCTAAGAACAAGGCCATCTTGGAGCGCTGCGCAGTATGCGGGGCAGAAGAGTTCATCCCCTACGTCTGCCGCTACTGCGGCCACGTACACTGCGTCTACCACCGGCTTCCCGAGAACCATGAATGCCCGAACATTTCACAGGCCCGCGCACCGAGACAACCGGTCCACCTAGAGCGTAGACAAGGCGGGACTACACTACGACTGATACGTTCGCCACGGATCAGTCTCATGCCTGGACGAGAAATTCTGGCGCTCAGTATCGCATGGGTAGTGCTCGGCGTCAGCTTCTCCATGAGATACATGTACCAACCAAGTTGGTGGTCCCAGCCGATAGCGTTATTCGAAGTCTTCCTCCTGACGCTACTCATCATAGGAACGAGCTTCTTGGGACACGAACTCGCCCACAAGTTCACCGCTCAGAGATACGGCGCATGGGCCGAGTTCAAGCTCTGGACCGTCGGAGCCATCATGTCACTCGTCTTTTCCGTCGTATCACAAGGAGCCTTCATCTTCGCTGCGCCTGGAGCTGTTTACATCGCGTCTCGATCAAGCTATATCGGCGATGTGATGGATCGAAAGACAAACGGGATCATCTCGCTCGTCGGACCCGTGATAAACGTAGCCGCGGCCACTATATCAGCCGTGATCTATTTCGGTCTCTTGGCCGCTGGAGTCGGAGTGAAGATCTATGGATTCGACCCCTTGACCCAGTCGATTCTGATCAATCTTTGGCTTGGAGCGTTCAACATGATACCGTTTTTCATTCTGGATGGGCAGAAGGTGCTTACCTGGAATCGGGCAGTCTGGGCGGTTGTGACAATCCCGCTCTGGACTGCCACCGCTGTTGCTATCGTCCTGTTACGCTGACCGTGAACCCCATCTCAGCGCGCTCGCGCCAGTGAAACGATATTCTTGACCGCATTTTGGACAGACGATGGTATACTCCTCATCTGGGGTGACTTTCACGACTATCTCATTCTCGCAGTTGCAGAGGAAGGAAACCTCGTTCGTTGTCATGAAGGAGGGCTCAGCTTGGAACTTGAACCGTCGGGGTCGACTTGGTCTTCCACATGCGAGGGTACGTGTCGGCCGCCATTATGACTCTCACTGTCTTAGCCGCCATTCCATGCTCCTCTTTCAACATCTGCTCGCTCGACATGAGCGCCCTTGACAATGCCACCAGCTCCTCCTTCAAAGTGAAGAGTGCTATCGGCATCCTCGGAAGAATACCGTTGTTGAATCGTACAATTCCCGGAATTGCCAGATCAGCTCCATGACAGATCGAATTCACGGCGGAATCCCGCATGTAGACTCGAGGAACATAATCGAACGCTGATTCCATCGGCTTGACTACCCGTCTAGCCATAACCTCTTTCTCATCACCGGTCGACTGAGACAATTCTAGCACATCGTATAGGGAGCTCGCGTCCGCCTCAGTGAAGCTCCCTGCGCGTGTCCGTCGGAGTTCCCGCATGTGAGCTCCCACCTGCAAGACCTCGCCGATGTCGTAGACAAGCTTCCGTATGTAGGTGCCAGCCTGACAACCGACTCTAAACAGGACCTCTCGGCCGTCAGCCTCGACATCCCGGATATAGTAGATTCTTCTTCTTCGAAGGTCTCTCTTAACGGCTGCCCTGACAGGCGGCCGCTGGAAGAGATCGCCTACAAACTCTTCGAGAACGGCAAGGAGCCTAGCGAGGTCAACGTCTCCGTGTAGGGTCATGACGCAAGTGTATTCTTTGCCGGTTAGCAGGAATGATTGGATCGTCTTGGTAGCCTCTTCGAGCGCTAGGGGCAGTACGCCAGTGACCATTGGATTGCTCCGACCTTGGTCTGGTCTCTAGAGTTCCGCCGTGGCCCGCGTGCTTCAGCCCCAGCATTCGTTTGACCCATGCGACGACTTCGTGACTGGAGGGTCCGGAAGGCTTGTCCAGGTTGACAAGTCCAAACCGAACGTGTTGGTCTATGGGTCTCTTCAGAGGAGGACAACCGTAAGACGGGTCGGTCTCCTCTTCGAACTTGACCAGCATCTTCCTCTCGGATTCCCAAGGGGGGAGTTGGGACAATCGTTATCGCCGTCGAGTTCTTGGTCGCGTCTCTTAAAGAATCCCGAATGGTAGACTGTACGAGTCTCGGGAGGAGTGTTGCTAGGTGTCGGGGAGGATCAGCCGGTCATCATGATCTCGTTCGGGAGAACGGGCTCCTTGAACGTCTCAGCCTTCTTACCTCTTCCTATCGCCTTCGCAACATCTTCGTCGGAGGCTCCCTTCTTGATGTCTATCGCATCTTCTGTTGGTTCGAGATGCTTCACGTTCGTTCTACGACGCCGGACTCCGGAGACTTTCTTTGGTCCGGTGATGAGGACGAAGTTCTTGTCTATCACGTCTACTATGATGCATTTGTGTCCGGCCTCTCGACCGTTGAGTTTGACGCAGACGCGTCCGACTTCTATGGTGGGCATCGCGATGATCTCGTCCTAGTGGGGCTGTGCTCGGAAATTTCTCATTTAAGGTTTCGTCGCTCTCCGCCCATGTTTCTTCGCTCTCTTTACCATTCGTGCTGCATCTATGAGGACCCGCGCTGTGTCCTCTATCGACCCTAGGCTTGTGTCGAGGATTAGTTGATAGATCGACCTATCCTCGACATGGAATCCGTAGTGGCGGAGATACCTTTCGCGCTGGATCGATTCTCTCTGCTCGGTCTGAGCCTGAGCGTGATGGACGTCGATCTTGTCCCTCCTTGCGATTCGCTCTAGCCGGACGGGCTCTGGCGCTGTGAGGAAGATTCGCAGGTCTGCCTTGTCCTTTAACACCCAGCCCGCGAGCTGGCCATCTACAACCACGTCACCTTCTTCCGCTTCCTTGACGGTCTTCTCGTCCACCATCTTGTCGATGGAAGAGTTCTCTAGAGCCCTGCTTCCGAGGTCTTCGAGTGACAGGTTCCGCTCTCTGGCAATTCTTCGGAAGAGAACTCCTGCTGAGACGTGTCTGAGATGGAGAGCTTGCGCAAGTCTGATCGCGTAGGTTGATTTGCCCGTGCCGTGGGGTCCGCTGACGGTTATGATCATGTGGCGGTTCCGGAGGCGCGCACCAGGCTCCGGATCTCGGCTGAGAGGCAGTTCGGGCATAAGACTCCGCCATACGGTCTCCCTGGCGCACGGGAGCTTCTAGCGTACGCTTGGGGCTTTGCAGTGGGAACCCCGTGCAACTCTCTACCACATCTGGCGCACTGGGCCTTGGCGGGGGCTCGTGGCTCGAAGTGGAGAGTCCTTCTGCCGGAAGGCAGACTTACTGCCAATTTTCTTCGTCCGTGAGTCTTCTGGGACGGCTTCGTCATTTCGCGTCTCCAGTGGTCGGAGTCATTGAGAAGGCGGCTGAGACTCCGAATATTCTTGAGAGTGGTATGCTGATGGTGAAGGAGCAGATGAGGTACCAGAAGAAGAGGGAGAGGATTGAGGCGAAGCCTGCTGGAGTGACCGCGGCAAATGGAATCATGAACGGCGAGTAGGCTACGGCTTGGAGAGAGCCGAGGGCGTAGCCGAGGATCGCGTATATGAGGTAGAACGGGACGATGGTTATCGGATAGGTCTTCAGCTGTTCGAGTGTCGCTCGGGAGCTCATCTTCATTACTGCTGATTGGCGTCTCATGAGTTTGTCCAGCTGTTTTTCGTCTCCGTCCTTGCGGGCTTTCCGTACCGAGTTCATCCAGTTCATATATTCTCGTCTATTGTTTGCGACCATCTTGTAGTTGACGAGGAACCTGTTCGCGCTCATCGCGACTAGAGAGAGAAGTAGGGCTGCGCCAAAGACAGCGAATGTAGACAACGGCACGCAGGTGTGATCTGGCAGGTTGTTGGGGTTGCAGGCTTGCTGGAGGGGTCCTCCCAGGAAATGGATGATATCGTCTATGAAGCTCATTTTAGTTGCGCTTCTGGATTATATCCAATATGTCCGTGGCTGTCTGTCGTTGTTGGCCGTCACGGTTGTGCACTATCTGTATCGGAACCCCCGCCAGGACGGCGTTGGCGCTTGCCATGTACCTTGACCATTGCAGATCGGACTTCGCCTCTTCGACGCTTCCGGTGTCTCGGTATCGTGTTGAGTCTGCCGCTCGCCTTCGCGCTACTTCTTCAGGCTCTGCCTCGATGAGTATGATGATTTCCGGATCTAGAGCCTCAAGGACTTTGCGTGGGGTACCAGGCCATATTCCCTCGGTGGTCTTCACGAACATGTGTGTGTCTACGACCAGCGCTGAGTTTCCTGGGGTCTTGGAGATGACGCGTGCGGCTTGCTGCTGTACTCTCGCCTGGAGCGAGATCTCTTCTCTACGCATGTGATCTCGGTGAATTGCTTTGCCTCGCTTCTTGAACAGCTCGTTCATCACGTTTCCGAAGTTTATGATCTTTAACGGGACATTCTTTTCTCTCGCGACGGCCTCCAGCTCCTGGAGGACTGTCGTCTTGCCTACCCCGGGTATGCCTGCTACGATGATCGTCCCGGGCATCGTGCTCACTATCCAAGGAGGCCCTTTGTGCCTGGGTATATCTCGGTGATTCTCTCCTTTACTAGAATCTCGTAGTATTGCTGGATTATGCCGACTGTGAGCAGTATTCCTGTTCCGGTTCCGAAGGCTCCGAGGAAGTCTGCTCCCGCTGCTATTACTCCGATCGTTATTCCTCCAATTACTGTGACGGCCGGTATGTACCGGTCGAGAATCTGGCGCACGGTGGATCCGGATCGCCGGAATCCTTCGATCTGCATCCCGGAGTCGATGAGCTGTTTGGACACGGTCTTCGAGTCCATTCCGCCGACCTCGACCCAGGTTACGGCGAAGAAGACGCACGCTAGGACGAATATGGCCATGTAGACTGCGGCTCTTACTGGGTCGCCGAGCACGATGCTCAAGGATCGTGGGGCGAACGTGTAGTAGGCGAGTCCCTTTGACGGTATTAGTTGTCCGCCCTGTTGGGCGCTTTGTTGCGTGTAGCAGCCGGGTATGAGGCTGAGCCAGAAGTCTACTCCCGTGCTGGAGCAACCGGGGTTGTACCGGTTGAAGATTAGTTGGCCGATGAAGTATACGTTTCCGAATAGTGCTGCTGCAAAGATGACTGGTATGTTTGATACGTAGAAGAATTTGATGGGGAATCTTCCTCTGAAGCCCCGGTATCTCGCGTAGGATACTGGTACTTCGACGCGGAGCCCGTTGAGGTAGATTATGATGAGGAAGACGCCTAGTGTGGTGATGAATCCGAGCATGTCGGGTAGGCCTCCTCCTCGGTAGAGTACGCTCCACCATGCTGTGAGACTTGTCGGACTCGCTAGGACGGTGGGTAGGGATTGGAAGAAGGCGATGAGCGCGCCTAGGTAATGGTTGTCGGAGACGGGGCTGATTGGTCCGATGGTGTCCCAGACTATGGAGAGGCAGACGCCTGCTGCGATGAAGAGGCTTATGCCGCTTCCGAATCCCCATTTTTTCTGGAGCATTTCGTCGAGGAGGATTATGACTATTCCGGCGACGAGGAGTTGGACGAGTATGAAGAAAGCGTCCTGTATGCTGGGTGGTTGGGCTATGCCGGTGGTCTGGCTGGTGACGTTGTATGCTCCTCCGAGGATGAATGCGAGTCCTTCGAATAGGGTCATGAATACTGAGAGTACTTTGCTGGCGCCGGTGAAGAGTGCTCTGTCGTTGGGGTTGGTGAAGTCTACGTTTATCATCTTGGAGCCGGATAGGACTTGGAGTATTAGTCCGGCTGTGACTATTGGGCCTATTCCGAGCTCGACCAGTGTTCCTCGCTGGCTTGCGAAGATGACTCTCAGTGGTCCGAACGGGTCGTTTACTCCTCCGGTGTGTGGAACGCCGTAGATGGGGGTCTCGGCCATTATCAGGTAGACGACTAGTGCTAGGGCTGTCCAGATCAGTTTCTCTGTGAATCCTACTTCTCGGTCTGGGGGCCGGACGCTGGGTAGGACGCGGGTTAGGGGCCGGAAGAGTTCGATGAATCGGACCGTTTGGGATCAGCCTTCTTTGACGGGATCGGCTGTCTGTGGGAGTACGACTTGTCCGCCGGCTTGGCTGATCTTCGCGGCGGCTTTCTCTGAGCACTGGGCGACTATTATTCTGAGGGGTCGCGTTATTCTTCCGTTGCCGAGGAGCTTCGTGTAGCCTATCTCTCCAAGGTTGATCTCGATCTTGTCCTGGGCTTGTTTAGTCTTGCCCTGTGCAGTTAGCGTGTCGAGTCCGAGGTCTAATTCGCCTACGTTGATCGTGTTCTGGTTTTTCGGGTTGACTGGTGTGAATCCTGTTTTTCCTATCTGCCATCCGTAGCGGATGACGCTGCTCCACCGGTGGCGTTTCCATCCTGCGTTTCCGTGTCCTCCTTGCATTCCTGAGTCGCGGTGTTGGCCGGATCGTCCCCAGCCGTGGCATCGGCTGGCTCGTAGGCGTCTTGTCTTCCGGTGTCTCGTGGCCATGGGTGGTCTTGTTTCTCCTGGTCGCTTACGATAAGCAGGGTCTTGGTTTGTCGCGGGGGTGGGTTGGGCTTGAATTAAACATTTTCCGGATTTTTGATGAAGTGTCGGCGCTGGGGAAAGCCAATTAGGGCCTTGTCCCGGGCTTGGTTCTCTGCGGGAGCGGTTCTGGCTGGTGTGCGGGAGTCCGCTGTTTACGGCGGCTCGTGTTGCCAAGCCAGGTCAAAGAGACCCTGTGATGGCTGAAGGGGTCTTGGACGCGCAGGCCTGAGGCGCCTGTCCCGTAGGGGTTCGTGGGTTCAAATCCCACCTCCCGCACCATGTTCCAACCTACGAACATTCTCTTGGGAAGGTTGTGGAATATGGATTCCACCTACGAAAAAACGGATATCGAGAGTCGAGTATTGACCGGTCCGTTAGAATACTCAGACGGCTCTCAAGGAACTGTAACCTTGAGGATACCGAGGCGGTTAAAACCTACCTCTCAACTTTAGATTGGAGTCTCGGAACCAAAGAGATCGCGTCGAATGTTCTCGACAACTTCTACAAGCTCCAAAGTATCCCATTCTCCAAGCCCCGCTATCGAAGAGTGGACAAACTTCCCTTCCTTCCGAACGAGGGAGAGATTGACCTACTCATTGGCGGTTGCTCGAAGAGAGTCGCTTCGTTCCTTCAATTTCTGAAAGAGACCGGAGCACGTGCGGGTGAGGCGTGGGGTGTCAAATGGACCGACTTGGACTTGGAACAAAGGACCGTTAGAATAACCCCGGAGAAGAACAGCAATCCGCGACAGCTAAGACTAAGTCCCCGACTTGTCGAAATACTCGGCACCCTTCCGAAAGATGGACCGAAAGTATGGAGAGATGGGACCCTCAATCATTTTGGGAGACTCTTCCAAAAGTCGAGAAAGAGGATAGCAACCAAGTTGGGTAACCCCCGCATCCAAGCCATTCATTTCCACACGTTACGGCATTGGAAGGGGAGCACAGAATACCACAAGACCAAGGACCTCGTTCACGTCTCCCGACTCCTCGGACACAAGAACATCGGAAACACGCTGAAATATGTTCAGTTACAAGTTTCTGATGATGACTCGTTCATTTGCAAAGCCGCCAAGTCCCTTTCCGATGTTGCGGGCTTAGTCGAGTCGGGCTTTGATTACGTGTGCAAGTTGGAAGACGGAACCCAAATCTTCCGCAAGAGGAAGTAGTCAACGTTGCCGGTCTGGGACGCCACACATCCTTAGGTCGAAAAGTGGTTAGCCTCTTGGGACCCCATATACGGTCCGACCGAGTGCATTCGGGTGTGAGAAGGGACGGTAAACATAATGCGCCAAGATTTGCGCGACGTCACGACTTGTTTGCTTGGTCCGGTTTCGATAATGTGACACAAGCACATAGTCAATTTCGGGCAGCCTCGCATCCTTCTTAGCTATCGAACGGGAAACTCGAACCACTCCACTTTTCTCTCTTGGATTAGCCGCTTTATTCGTTCCTGCTTAGGGCTGAGCCGCACGATTCGCCGCCGCGTGGCGTGGACCCTCTCGTTTGGCTTGCTCAACATCGTCGGGACGAGACTAAACCCAGTTCTTCGGACTCGATGCATTGCGAGCGTATCGTGGATGAGTGGTACCGGTCCCTTTCATCAACCGATCTCGCCCCATCGTCCGCGGAACGGTATCGCGCCGTGCTGAACGCGATTTTTGCTCGTCTTCTCCCTCATCGTCGTGGGGCTTTGCGTTTGCCGGTCGAACCCTCGGATGGGGTGTCGTGATTCGCGAAATATTTTTGTTTATTTTCGTGAGGGACCGCAATGAATCACACGCAACCAATGAGTGATTTGGACTTTTGGAATCATCATAAAACTGTACGTCGCGGTCGATTTGTGTGTTGGGAATTTCTCGGCGCAAAACAGCATGGATATGGGGCGCTCAGTATCAAAGGACGAATGGTAGGGGCACATCGACATGCCTACACTCTCGCATTTGGACCTATTCCGCCCGAAAAAGGAATCGCTTAGAAACGGAAGCCTTCACTTCTTCGATAGAAAGGACTTTCTTAGTTTGCAACCGATTGTAAACAGGCGGCGGGGTTTATTTTTTTCACTTCACTTGTGTTGAAGAGTGCACGGAAACGTTAAAGACCATCCCAAGCGAAAATGTTCGTTCGAAAATAGGATGGCATCCACAAGAACTATTACAACATTCGCCATACCTCTTATAATACTTGTTCTTGCGACTCTTAGCACAATGCAACCAGTAAGGGCGAACGTGATGACTATTTACTCAAACCATCAGACTTGGAACATCTGCGTTGCGTCCCAGAGCACTTCTACTAATTACTTGTACTCTAACGCAGGTCCATCTTCAACAACGTTATGGGTTGTACAGGTTTCTATCGGACTCAATGGCGGTGACAACACACAATACGCGAATTGGGGTTTCATCATCGACCCCAACGATCATGCCTCGTACTTCGGTGCCGCAATCGAATGGGAAACTAACGGGGGAGAAATATATGGTAGCACGCTAAGTACAAGTCTCGATACGAGTATGTACTTGATCCTCGGCATCAATAACCAAGATTCCCGGTCCCAATGCTACAATGTTCTGGTTACGGCAATGTATTACTGAGGAGACGAGAAATGAGGAACATTGCTCTGATAGGATTAGCGATACTGATTGTTGCAAGCTTAGCTACCGGTATCCTACCGGCGTTCGCAGCTTCAACAGATCCCCAGCCGGGGTACACGTACTACGTTGTCTATAACCAAACTGATGGTTCCATCGTGACTGCCGTAGGCTGTCCTCCTTACCCAGCTGCCTGTACTCCGATTCTGCAACCGGGACAATCTGTGATGTATATCACCGACCAACCATTGCTTGTCAAACAACTTTTCGCTGACGCGCACAACGCAAAATTGGGGAATTGGCATGTCAACCTCCAAACTCACCAATTAGTAAGTACAGCGTCAGTCAATTCTGGACCCATATCCCCGGTTTCCGGCATTGCAATGATCAGCATCGCGCTTCCAGCATTAGCCTCGCTGGGCGTGGCGATGTTAGGTAGCTTCATTTGGAGAAGAGCGCATAAGTAACCATCCACTCAACCCCGAACTTCTCCCCTTTTTTTCCAACTCAGAGGTCACCGTGGGCACAATGTAGACGAAAAAATGCTCTAATGAGAACGTACCGCTCTCTGTCAATGACAAATTTTTCCAGTTCTATCTTGAAATTTGCGCTCATGAATTCGCCCACTTCAAACTGAAGTATCGCGAACGCTATACTTCGAAGGATTTGAAGGCTGAATTCGAGGCAGGCTATTTTCAATTAGAGTTTCGTCTATGACATCGTGCAGCGCGACGAAAAGAGACGGAGTCAGAACACGCCTAAGTGCCCGATAGTTTCTACTCTGCCCAATTCCCTTTCCGGTAGAGCCTTCGTATCCCAGTCAATCGTTCCATGACTATTCCGTAACGATGCGCCTTAGCCATCTCGACTATTTTCTTGGACACGTCGTGGAACAGGGGGAGTATGCGGTTGAGCTGTCTCAGACGTAGAGAGCCTCAGCCTGTTGGCGTATGGGGTTCTTGTCCGTATATTCTGATTCCGATTGTGTATGGGTCAGTAGAACGCACCGAGGATGAATAGCAAAAATCAGTGAAGCGAGAGAAATCGAAGTTTCTCGATCAGGGGGAGTTTGCATTCTTCTCTCGGTCTCTTCACCCCGTGAAGCTCGACTACGGCATACGCCGACAATAGGCGTGCCAAGTCTCAGAGTTGTTTGCGAGACCGTGATTCTGTACTGAACCAGATTAGAGACGACGCCGTAGCCAATGTAGGCGAAGAGCGCGATTATTACTATCAGAAGCGCCAGTGCTGTGCGTTTCAATTTTTCGCCAACGGGAGGATTTTGACCGTAATCCAGTATGGTTTTGGGAGGTTGCGATACAGACTGACTTTTGGTGTTCTTGCAGAATAGCTGTATGGGCGCGACCCATTGGGACGTTTCTGTTCCCTTCTCGGGAATGGGAATCCCCTTGTTGACTTTGTGCGGGCAAAGTCTCGTGTGTTCGTGCTTGTTTCTCTCGTGTTCACGAGGGCTTTCCGGGGTAAGCTCTCGTCCGCGAATTCCCGTAAATTCTCAAGCATAATGTCGATTCTCGCGGGCAATCACCTATTCGCACCCGGTCGGCATGGAGAGGGAACCTAACCGGGCAGAACGAGTTGCTTTCTCTGCACTTCTTTCATATGTTCGTTAAACTTGTCTGCGCTATCGAATATCATTCCGCATTTGCAGACATACATTTTGCCTGACATGGCGGACCCAATGTTTCTCAGTTGAGTAAGAGGCTTGAAAATACTCCCTTTATCCAGTCCATGTTTTGTCATGAGAACCCTACGGGGAAACGTTACGTATGATAAGCGTTTGTCCTTTGACCTCGGGTTCAAGTTCTTCCCCGCTTTCCCAACCAAGTCTTTCGACAACCTCATTTGGAATGACAATCCAAAATTTGCGGTATTCCTTCTTCTCAACCCGCCGGGAAACTTGGCTCTGTAATTTCAATGTGAGCGCAACCCTTTTATCGGTTAGGTACCTAATGCTTACCGAGGAATAAGAACATGTCAAAAACCGAACATGAAGGTCCGCTACCCGAGGACGTAGTCCGAGGGGTTCGTGGGTTCAAATCCCACCTCCCGCACCATTCATGAAGCGCGTTTTTGGATTGAAAGTGTGAAGCGTCTCTGGAGTTTTGGGATGCCCCCGGGGGGTCGAACAATAGATAACAGAAAAAGAATAGTTAGTGGAAAAGAGAAAGATAACATCTAGAGAATAGATAACGAATCGTTATTGTTTGCCCGTACAGAAGACGATATCCCCGGTATGCTAATAAGCCGGGTAACTTCTAGTCTCGTTGCTTCCTAGAAGGAACATGTTTGTCCGGGAATCCGCTTGATAATACTGTGAGTAGCGAAAACCAGTCCACTCCTACGCAACCAGCCACTCCCCCCGCCTACACGATGCCAGCGCCGCCTCAACAGGTATCCTGCCCGCGCTGTTTCACGCTTGTCCCGATTGGGACTCGATACTGTCCCCAGTGTGGAAACGCGATCCCCCCTCCCGCACCGTGGCCTACGGTACCAGCGCCCACGCCGGGGCCCAGACGAAACACCGCGCTGATCATTGTCGCGGTAGTTCTGATCGCCGTTCTCGTCCTCGGTATCGGAGGATTCCTAGTCTACCAGCGCGAGCAACAACAGATCCTACAAGCCGCAAGGAACTCCGAGGCAAACGCAGCAAACCAGGCAGTCAACCAGCTACAGTTCGCCTGTTTCTCGAACAGAACAGACTCTTCCCATCTGTCCGGCTCGCGGACGTATGGCTTCTCTGGATATCTAACGGTCTATGAAACGTTCGGAGTCTCCAACCCGACAAACTTCGGCATGGACGTGACCTGGAGCATCACTCTAGACTACCCATCCGCAGGCTGGGTTCTGAGTGACAGCCAAACATTTCACGAATCCCCGAAGGGAGGCGTCGCATATCCCATATTCGCGTTCACGCTGACCGGAAGCCAGCTTAACAGCACGCCCTCCAACGCCAACTTCACGATCTTCTACGTCACCCTCGAGGGGAGCTACCATGTTACCGGGACCTATGCCACGTACACGCCTACGACTCGCTCCACCTATGATAGCACAACAAGCAGCGGCAATGGAAGCCTCGGCACCGGCGGCGACCTACCAAACTGCTCAGTCTATTGAGAACACCAGAAGAAGGAAGTGCCCATTAGTCGGTCTCAACGCTCCAGGCTGAGCCTGAGATTGGTCCTACCTAAGGAGAGGCCAAATGTACTGCCATGCCAAGAAGAGTATGGTCAAGACGCCCGCGGCCACAACGACCATTGAAACACGGCTACCCTTTTTGCTCCGATGCGGCCTAGCCTGAACCGTTATTTTTTCTTGGAGTGCTGATTTCTTCTTATGCCCATTAGGGTCGACGACGGATTTCGTAGGTTCGTCTACCTCAACAGCCAATTCTTCCGAAGCGTCAACAGAGCCAACGTTCCGCATCAGCCATTGTGTGGAGAGTGGTGGACGTGGGACGCGAAAGACCCCGGAGCCTGTCTTTGCCACAAACGCGGTCCATGCGAGTTCTTTCCTGTCTCGTAGAGCATCGACTTCATGCTGGCGCATCGCGTAGTAGACGACTGGGCCGAGCATCCGCTCGACCTTGTTCGCGTCAAACGTTCCTGGCGTTCCTGTGCTTCTGACAAGCAGAAGGTCCGCATCAGCACGTAGGTCTATGTCGCCTCCGTAGAAGCGGTGGAGGGCGGATACCATGATCACAAGCCCCTGGCGCATGCCACGTTTGAAGAGTTCGCCTCGGATATCGTACCACTTGTCCAGCCAGTAGTCGATCTTCCTCATCTTCTCTAATTGTCCATTGGAGTCTTTCACCGCGACTGTCCCAGAAAGCTTCCTCAATGCCTTTGTCATGTCGTCTGCAAACAGGAGTACTGCCTTCGGGGGTTTCCGGAATCGGCCGAAGAGCTTGTCAATATTCTGGAATAATGCCGGAAGGTCCCGCGTGGCACGCAAAGCCTTCACATTTCTCTGACCGTATCTACGTACCAGCGCTTGGGCAATCGATTCGGCCAAGGTGGTTTTTCCAGTATTGGGTTTCCCGAAGATTATGATGTTCAAGTGGTGAATAGCATTGTCTTTGCCGCTCGATTCTGGTAGAGGATCAGGAATTAGTCCGTCCAGGATAGTGTCCAAGTCGAGCTTCCAGAAAGTTACCTTCGCCAGCGTGTCCTTGTTTGGGATAACTGGCTTGGCTAGGGCTGAATTCACCGGAGTGATAGCCGAAGGTGCGCGAACAATACTGGTTGGAGAGGGTATAATGTCAGTGTCTTCCGATTCCGTCATGACCATGCTACCTAATCTTTCAAGGCCTCAGTCCAGGTAGTCAAACGCTTCGCTGGCCCCATCATACCAGACATTCGTGCTTCCGAACTCCAGAGTGCCGTCGCACGTCTCACGTATGAAACGAGGAGTTTGTTGGAAAGCGGCAAGACTATCCGCTTACCCGGACCGACCTTTTCCACGAGAGGACACTAGTGTGGCCGAAAATGAAGACCTCGGACCGAACCGTGTTTTTCAGCATCTCGGACAGGTTTGTTCGGAGAAGAACAAGGCTGTTGACACGGTCGGCTGCTGAAGAAAAAAAGGGAAGTTTGGAGTAAGCTTAGACTTTGTTGAGGAGGGCCTTCACGACGTCTTCTGGGCCCTTGTAGTTGCTGTCAGAGAGAGACTTTGTCACGAATTCCTTGTCTATGGAAGGGACGTCCGTCATGTTGTTGCAGGCCGCTAAGACCTGAGTCTTGTTTGCAGGATACTTGATGTGGTGCTTGATGTGTTCCAGCTCTGTTTTCAGATTACTCATGGAGCCCGCCGAGCTATGAGCGGGATAAGAACCTTTTTCGTAAGGATTTCGTAGACTCTTTTGCAGGATCAAGGCCGCACGAATCAAACGATAACGGGTTTCTCTCCTTCGGAAAGGATTCCCGCCTCAAGTCAAGAGCAACCTGAGACTATTCCTTAGCTCCGACTCCGTAACTGCGCCGTGGAGTCGGGGTAGGCGGGACGACCTGGATGAGGAGCCCACCCAGGGGTTATGAACTTCTCTACCAGCTTCCCTCACAACCTCGGCCACCGAAACATATCGTCCCTCCGAATGGTGATACGCAACGCACGCCAAGAGGAGTAGAGTTTCTCAACAACTATGCGAAAGCCCTACGATGCAGCTGTAAAGGGATTTCAGTACCCAAACGTAATGTGAGATGTCCCGCCTTTGCACAAGTCTCAAGCTTATATTTGTAAAGGTCGGCCAAATCATGAAAAATCTTTGAAGCGTATTACCATAGCTATAGCCCTCATCCTTTCGTTAGCCACGTTAAGCAGCGGAATACTGACCCACGCTACGTCCAAGACCTACGACACGACGACCCTGGCGGGAAAACTGGCCTCGGTTAATGATACCCCTGGGCTCTACTTCAGCCTAAGCGATTTCCTCCAAGAGGAAGCAGACACAAGCGACCAGGCCCCACCACCCTCGCCCGTCACACCGATAACGCCGACCTTCGTCCTCTCCAGCCCTCTCGACGGTAACAGCGTCCAACCACCTGCCGTGACTGTCAACCAAGACCTCAATGGCGCGCCACAAAACGAGCCGGCCATCGCGGTAGACCCCAACAACCCCAACCGAATCGTAGTCGGGTCCAACGACTACGTCACTCGAACGTGGAGTTGCACCGTCAACGGGACCCCATGCAGTGAACTCGGTGACGCCTACTCGGGCACCTACTACTCCAACGACGGCGGAGCCACATGGTGCTGCGTCGCAACGGACCCCAATAACTTAGCCACGCTCATTCCAGGCGTAGAACACCTTACAGGCGGACAATACGACGCAGGCGGCGACCCTGCCCTGGCCTTCGACACACAAGGAAACGTGTTCTTCGCAGGCCTTGGTTTCGACCGCACCCAAGCCCCCAACACCGTAGCTGTCAACAGAGGAACCTTCGACAGCAACGGTATCCTGCATTGGGGACTCCCGACCTTCATCGGCCAGACCACCAGCAAAAGTATCCTAAACGACAAGGAATGGATCGCAGTCGACACCCACGCTACCAGTCACTTCACGGATCGCATCTACGTAAGCTGGACCCGATTCATCTTCAGCGCCCAAACAGGAAGGTACATCCAGTCACCGATATTCGTCGCGTATTCCAAGAATGGCGGTTCCAGCTTTAGCACGCCCCAGCTCGTGGGAGGACCTGTCATATACGACCAGGGCTCGCGTGTCCTGGTGGGACCTGACGGATCGGTCTACGTGTTCTGGGAAGGCAGTACAAAACTCGCCACCTTCAACAGTATATGGATGGTCAAGTCTACAGATGGCGGAAAGAGCTGGACCTCACCGGTCGCGGTTGCCGATGTTGTGGATATTCTCAATCCGGCCAATACAGCCTTCCGAGTCAACAGCTTCCCCGCAGCCGACATAACACCAAGCGGAACTCTATACGTTGCTTGGAACTCCGAGGCCCTCAATACAGCGAGTAGTTACACAACAGATCCTGTCTGCGCGTTCTTCATCAGCGGAGTAGCAAGCGTCCGCGCCAATTGCCACGCAGCAGCTGTGTACAGCAAATCTACTGACGGTGGAGGCTCGTGGACTACGCCCCTCCTAATCTTCCCAGCACTGGACGCTTCGAACCGTACACCAGTCGGCTACCCAGCGACGAACCCAGACAACACAATCCTCAATGCACCCAGCAACACGGGGCGCGTCGAGACCTTCTTCCCGTCGGTGGCTACGGCACCCAACGGGCGCGTCTACATGTCCGCCTACGCCGCCGACACCCTCTCCCCATGGCAGACTTGTAAGACACCCGCGACTCCAACCGCGGTGGGCAGAATCAACTGCCTGGAACTCGGAAACTACATCCACAACGCACGACTAGAATACGCGGTCGCAGATCTCACAACGAATGTATCACAGATAGTCTCAACCCATCCGATCAACTCGCGGCACGGGTTTGGTGGCGGCTTCATAGGCGACTATACAAGTATCGCAGTCGGCTCGGACAATGTCTTCCACGCGGTCTGGACGGACACTAATAACAAGCAAACCGTCACATGGTGGTTCGGCTTCGAATTCGTACCCACCACAGTCAACATGCAAGACATCGCCACCGCTAAAGGCTCATTCTAGAACAGAAAACATAGCTAGACACAAAACATCTCATTTCCCCTTTTTTTCCTTACCCTGTTGCATCGTCATCGTCCTTTCTTCGCAGACGAGCACAGGCAGATTGACACAACCTCCCTCGAGGAGCATCCCGTGCTCGACGGTTCATGAAACTGTCAAAGAGCGACATATCGAAACCCGAGAATTTCATATTCCGAGAATATTGCCGTACGGAATATTCGTTATAGGCTGCCCTCCCGCTGAACCATGTGATGAAAATTCCGAACACTTCACTATTAGCGAAGACAGCTATTCTCTCAATTCTGTCCCTTGCAGGCCTGATGTTTCTAGCCCCGACCATCCTCCACGCAGCCTCAGCGGACGGAGGCTCCTCGAAGACCCCTACCTTCAGCAACTATGAGCTCGCGGGAAACCCGTTCACGACGGGCGCCAGCGTAGGCACGACCTGCCCCAATACTCTCCGGACGTGTATGAATACGGAGGGAGAGCCCTCAATCCGGGCGGCCCCTGATGGCAGCTTCTACGGTTCATCGGAGAACGTGTTCTGCGTCGTTGGTGGACAGTGCGGTGGAACCTTCGCCTACAAGTCAACAGACGGTGGCCAACACTTCACCACTCTCCCTTTGCCAAACAGTGCCTCCTCAGGGAGGATCGGATTCTCCCCTGCTGGCGGTGATACTGACATTGCCGTCGCGCCTGTTCGAAACCTGAACGGCTTCTTCAACGTCTACGTGGCAAGTCTGGCCACATCTCCCCCACTAGCGAATGTCTACGTGTCCACGAGCAAAGACGGAGGCAACTCGTGGCTTCTCAACCCAACCGGAGCCAGTATTCCAGTTGATGACCGGGAGTGGATCGCTGCCGATGGAGCTGACAAGGTATGCGTGTCATACCATGCTATCTCGGCCACAAACGATATTTTCGTCACTTGCAGCCTGGACGGTGGGACGAGTTTCACACAGACAGGAAACGCGTTTGACCCGGCCCACGTGGCTTTCCTCGCTGGGTTCAACAACGTTATCGGCAACTTGGCCATAGATCCGAGTAACCATGTCATCTACCAAGTGTTCAGCTCTGTTGCAAGTGCCGCTGAGCTGGCTCAATGCACAATCTTCTGCCACGTTCACACAGTCTGGATAGCCGTATCCACCGATGGCGGTCTGACATTTACAGATACGATAGTGTACAACAACCCGAACACCAGCCTTGACTATGGCCACCAGTTCATCAACGTGAGCGTTGACATCGCTAGAAATGTCTACGTGGTCTACAGCGACAACCACAACATCTTCTACAGCTTCTCTAAGACCCTCGGACAAACCTGGTCCGGACCCTTCCAGATCAACAAAGGACAGTCCAAGACAGCCATCTTTCCCTGGAGCAGCGCGGGCAGTGATGGCGCGCTGGACGTGGTATGGTACGGAACAAACTACTTTGACGGCGTAAACCCGCCTGACAACTACCCGATGACAGCTGCGTGGAAGGTCTACTTCAGCCAGAACCTGAAGGCTACTACCCCCGGAAGCAGCTGGAGCCAAGTCGCAGCCTCAGGGACAATACACTACGGCGGCGTTTGCGAATCCGGTGTCACCTGCACCGGGAACAGGGACCTGCTCGACGACTTCGGTGTTGCCGCAAGTCCGACTACCGGCCTCGCTACAATCATCTACACGTCTGACCAGTTCGTGAACAGCACCGCAGAACCTGCGACCCGTCGGTCATCTACAAGTCCATTCTGCACACGGGACACTACCAACGATATCGACTGCGAGCACACGAACATTGCAGTCCAGACCGGGGGCCCGGGCGTCATCATCAAGACAGCCGCCACCGTTCTTGCCGCGGCACCCAGCACCCTATCGGGACCAGTTCTGGCAGGAAGAGACAGCTTAGCGGTCACCGTAACGCCTACTCCTACTGACCTGACAACGCGAACCCCGGCAACCAGCGCGATACATAGCCTAGTTACGCGAATCGGACGATAGGGCACACCTTCCCTCTTTTTTCTGAATTCCCTTCTACGCCTCGAGCGTTGCTTCACGCCGAAAGGGATTCGCGGTTGGGTAGCAGAATTCGCATCAGAAGCATGCCTTTCCAATTCTTTGGCGGAGGACTCGCTTCCCCAAATGCGCCACCGCCCATCCTGCGGCTGACATGTCCTCGCGATCTTAGCCCCCGATGGCAGCAAGCGAGGCTTATTCGGTTTGTACCGTTGACCTTCAACACTATACTAGGTCCTACAACTGGGTCGCGGCCGGCAGCGTTCCGGTCTCGTTATTAGTCGCGAGGGCCATCGTCTATCGTCAGGCATAGCAGCAACCTCGTAACCGTGTGCTAGAGCCGAGTCGCAAGACAATCGCCCGATACCACGGGTGTTCTGGAATGTGCTTGGACTACGGGACGGGACGCGCGGTGCGAGAATGTTCGCGTGTCAACAGGAAAAGAGATAGTGTTAGGGATGGCGGAAGAAGCTTTGGGAATCGGCCAGCGCGATGAGTTGCTGGCCAACATCCGACAGCTGAGCCGTATCGTCTTGGATCGCTTGGAACAAGGGTCCAAGGAAGGAACTCTGGACCAGGCGCAGATCAGACTGTTGGGAAGTATAGCGATGAAATCCCTTGGACTCTGGCAAGAGGCGCTCAATCCTAGACCGAGGCGGGGTCTCAGAAAAGAGGTTCGGGACATAGAAGATGGGATTTCCGATGAAAATGCTGGACGGAGTAGTGGGTAGGTTGGGGGAACAGGGCGAGCGGGACGAGAACGATCTTCGGTCCGGGATAATAGACCAGCTGGAGCAGAGCCTCACAATGTCCCAAGGGATGATGACGAATCTGAAGCTTGACCCTAAGACCCGTGAGAGATGGACTCAGCTGCATACGAACACGGCTCAGGTGTTGAATCAGGTCTTGCGGGACAAGCAGTACCGGGACTGGGAGAAGCGGCTCAAGGAGCTGGAAGCCGCCGAGCGCATTCCACGAAAGACTGTCTGGTCCAGAGATACGTCGAGTGAAGACAACGGCCGAAGCGTGAGCCTGTAGAGGTCGAGATTGGATGCCAGAATCGCCCGGGAGAAAACTCAACCGATACTATGAGAATCTTCAGAACGAGAGAGAACGGGACGAGGCTAGGAACAGACCACTGATCCTAGAGACTGACGTGGTCGAGTTCTTCAAGCACCTGGGCTTCCAAGCCACCGTCTATCAGGAGAAGCTCCTTCGGGACAAGAGCCAGTTCATCCTCGCTCGCTGGTCGAGGCAGAGCGGCAAAAGCCTCGCCATGGCAGTCGCCGTACTCTTCAACGCACTAACCCGGAGAGGATTCAGGGCTGCGATTGTTGCACCGAGCAAGAGGCAGAGTATGAAGATGGTAGACAAGATCTCCAGACTCTTGTCAAGGCTCGGAGGCGACGTGCTTGAGGGTCCGCCTAGGAAGGGCAGGCTCGCCTTCCGAAACGGGTCCGTGATAGAGGCCTTGCCCAACAATCCCGACACCATCCGGGGCGAGACCCTGAACACGGTCGTGCTCGACGAGTTCGCATATATCGAGCATGATAAGGAGCTGTATGATGCGATCATTTTCGCCTTGAGCACTACCAATGGCAGTTTCTACGGGACAAGCACTCCAGGGTCCAGGGACACTCTCTTTTACGACATAGCCACAAACGATGAACAGTTCGCGGATTTCTCCCGCCACCACGTCAGCTACAGAGACGCGCTGAAGCCGAACGGACCCATCGATCCCGAGTTTCTAGAAAAGATCCGGAGGCAGTACCAGACAGACCCCGGACGGTGGAAGCGGGAGATGGAAGCAGACTTCGCTGAAGATGAGGACGCATATCTGCCTCTTGAGCTCATCGAGAGTTGTGTAACGGAAGGTCCCGAGACCTTCACCAAGGACGATGTGATGAGCGGCCGATTAACAAGAACTGGAAAGTTCTTCGTGGGCGCAGATCTCGGTCTAAAGATTGACCGGTCAGCGGTCGCCGTTGTAGAGAAGATTGACGGGGACCTGTATCTCGTAAATGAAACAGCCTTCCCACCGAGCACAGTCTTCTCGGTGGTAACGGGATACCTGAACCTCTTGAACCAGAGGCTGAAGGCCATCTCCCGGATCTATATCGATGAGACTGGCGTCGGCGGGTTCTTCGTCCAAGACGCGTACAAATCAGGACTCAAGAACGCAGAAGGAATCTTTCTCTCGCTGCAGAAGAAACAGGAGATAATGGACTACTTAAAACGGCAGATGCAAGATGGCCACGTACACTTCCGACGCGACCCCGAACTGATGAACGAGATGAGCGCGGAACGATTCCAGCTAACAAAGACAGGCCAGCTACAATTCTCGCACGTCACCGGGACCCATGATGACCGTCTATGGGCATTCGCTCTTGCAGTATACGCTTCAAGACATGATGTACCCACGTATCACCCAGTAGCTGCCGTCAACAAATACCCCAGCCCGGGTAACCTGTTTCCACAACTCCCGCGAAGCCTCTGGAAGAAGTAGACACAGCCGGCCGGTGCCTATGTCTTGTCCTGCCATCTTACTCAGCTGCCTTCGTGAGGCGTAGCCCTCCAGCTTCTGCGGGTTTGCCAATAGGCTTATCATATCACCGAGAAATCGGGACATGATGCAATCGTCTGAGCCGAAGTCTAAGAGACCCATTGGAGTCTCGACAATAGCAATTGTAGCCTTGGCTGGGGGCTTGCTCTCCCTCTATGGAGGCGCTTCGGTTCTTGCCGGAAACGCTACGGGACCCTTCGCGCTCGCAATCATAGTCGTCGTATTCGGGATCCTCGGCCTTGCAATAGGCGCGGGATTCTACACAGGAGCAAGATGGGCCTGGATGGCGGGCATCATAATCTACATCATCTCGATAGGGCTCGGAATCGCTGAGATCTTCTACGGCGGCAACGTCGGCTTCGTCGGAGGCATCATCAGAATCCTTGCGGGAATAATCATCCCAGCCTATCTTACGAGACGGAAGCCGAAGAGCTTCTTCGGAAAAGGCGTAAGCTCGCCTGGCCGTTAGTCTTGCCAGGCAGGATCCTTACTTGCCTGAAGATTACCGTGTCTACCAAAGATTAAGCGTTCAGAGCGTTGCTTTGGACGGTAGTTAGTCAAGTTGGGTGAATCTGCTAGGAAAGGGTCCACTGTCATGGGCATCATCACCCTTGCGTTCGCCTCACTCTTCGCAATTACTCTAGTGACTGTTCACATCATTGAGCGGGAAACGAACTTGAGCCCTATCAGTTTATACTCTCTCGGACCATTTGGTATCGTGATGAGGGCTGGTTTCGTGATTCTCGGTCTAGCATTCTTGTCGATTGTGGTGGGATTACGGGGCCGTGCGAGACCGACCACTCTCCACCGTGTTGATTTGTTAATGCTTTCCATAGCTGGTGCTGGGCTCGTCACTATAGGCGCGTTCAACACGGATGCGCTGGGGACCGCTCCGACTCCCTCGGGTCTCATTCACAGTTCGGCCGCAAACATTTGGTCAATCTCCGCCCTGGTCGGAATATTATTGTTCGCTGTAGCTTTTCGGCAAGACGGGAGAAGTCTAGCCATAGGACGATTGTCAAGGAATTTGGGAATTGCTGTAATGGTAACTTATCTTGGAGGTTTTCTTGAACTCGGAACCTACTTTGCGGCAGTTCAGCCTAGGATGTTTTTCGCGCTAGTCGTCCTCTGGATGAGCCTCGTTGCCAACCAACTTCGTTCTGGAAAACTCACGAACGTTTCAGTTATCCATGGGAATGATTAACCGTGCGTAGTATGGCACAGAAGATTGTTTTGCCGCTAGGTAATTCGCTCATGCACCATATGGGCCTGCAAGCGAACACAAGAGCTAGCAGCTCCTCCCTCAAGGCTCCAACATCTAGCTTGCTTTCCATCAGTATCAATCGAGCCTCGAGTGGTCTATCGATGGACTATAGTTTGTGGGAATGAGCACACGGTCCTCGATGACCCCGACTAGGTCGCCGTGCTGAGCGTTCGTAAGCCGCTTGACCTTACTCCAATCTTCATCGGCCCTGAACTGTGCCCAGGCTCGGTGCATCGTCTGCTCATTCGGCCAGGCCAGCAGGTACACGAACTCCGTGCGGTGGCCGGTTTTCCCTTCCCAGGTGGCGATGATGTCGAAACCATAGGACCTCATGATTCGTGCCGCGTGGTCTCGGAATCGGTCATGAAACGCTGCCTTGTTGTGTTCGAAAATTTCGTAGATTCTGAGTTGATGGATCATGATGACATTCCCCTCAGTGTTCTGATCTATTGGAACTCTTGTTCAAATCTATTGGGTTATACCTTCGGGTAGCCTATTGCTTGGGGAAGACAAGTGCGAAGAATGGCACTGTTCGGAACAGTGATGGCGCTAGTGCTCACACTGGCTGTAGTAGCCCCGGTCTTCGGTGCGCCTCCAGCCGGAATACCTCCGTCTCATCAAGCGCAGGGCCATCACCGAGCCCCACTGCTCGCAACAGGCACCACCCTGACAATAAGCGGGTCTGGAACAGCCTACAAGATCGGCAACAGGACCATAACCGAGGGTGCGAGCGTCAGCCTGACGGCAACCGTCGTCAAGAGCTCTCCTGGTCGCGCGATGCTCAATTTCACGGGCGGAACATTGACCATCGGTTCAGACACCTACACCGTAGTTAGTGGTCATGGGGTAATCAACCACGCTCACAAGATGATACTTCACATTGTCGTCAAGAACAGTGCAGGCGCCACTTTCCGTCTGATACTCCACGGCGACCACGCCAAACCGTCATCGACCACAGCTTTCAACGTAGACTTCCGGATGCCACAGAGCAAACTGACCCACTTGTGGTTCCTGAATTTCCCATGAGCAACAGTAACACCCAAGTAAGATGGGAAAATGTCCTGACCACCCATCTCCCTCCCCTTTTGGACTAAGGACGTGAATTGTTGGACGCGAAAGCCCTTCTAATAGGATCAGTGATGGGACTTTTGATAGGCCTGGTCATAGGCATAGTTGTAGGACTACTGGTCGAAGCTGACTGCACCGCCGTGTGCATATGAAAGCGAAGAAATAGCCAGCTTCTATGCGTGAGGCTCGAGGCCACGTCATTCCAAGGGTCTAGATGGTCCATCATTAACAAGTTTTAAGAAACCATCTTCCTCTAACGCGCTCGCCAAGACGTGAGCCCGAATTGTCGAATGAACCGGACTTGGCTAGAAGGTATACAGCTGAACTTCTGGGAACTTTCATTTTCGTCTTTGTTGGAGCAGGCTCGGCTGTCGCCACCCAGTATGTGGGTGTTGTCGATCCCGGATCATCGCTCCTTGTCGCTGCTCTAGCAAACGGGCTGGGTCTAGCGATTGGAATCTCTATCACGATGGGAATCTCCGGCGGCGCTCTCAATCCCGCAGTAACTATTGGACTGCTATTAGGGAAGAAGATTCCCGCAAAGGATGTGATTCCATACATTATCGCTGAGCTGGTCGGCGCCACGATCGCAGGGCTTCTCCTGATGGCCGTTTCTCCCTCTTCCGTCGGAAACGTCGTACATTGGGGAGCCCCGTCCCTATCCAGCGCCATAACGGTCGCTCAGGGAACACTCTTCGAACTGGTCATGACCTTCCTGCTAGTCATGGCGGTCTACGGAACAATAGTCGACAAACGAGCCCCCAAGATAGGAGGCTTCGGAGTAGGACTAATCGTCCTAGCAGACGTCCTCACCGGCGGGCCCTTCACCGGCGCCGCGATGAATCCTGCGAGGGCGATGGGTCCGATGATAGCAAGCTTATCCTTCCCCAGCTACTGGTACATTTACTGGATCGGACCGGTTATCGGCGCTACGCTCGCCGGCCTCGTCTACAGTCGAGTCTTGGAGAAGCCGAGCGCAAACTAGAATCCAACACTTTCCGACAGTAACAGAGAACTTGCTATTTCGTGCTTCTCTTAGGCGAGATTATTGCCAGTGGGATTCTAAGTTTTCTGAATAGCATTCCCCTCTCTGCAACAATGTCGAATTCAGCTGGTCCCGGCGAAACCCTTCGGCCCGCTAGCCTCTTAACAGTCAAGGTTCTGATCACCGATTGCCCACTTCGCGTGACGCTCAGTTCTATCACTCCATCGGCGGTGCCCTCTAGGTTGGACTTTACTTCTTCTGGGATCGAACCCCTAGCTCCTGTGAGTATGAGGATGCCGTTATTGTTCTTGATTTTGGCGCTTAGCACCCTTAGAAAGTTGACGACGGTACGAGCAGGCGCACTGTTGAAGACAGGGGTTATTGAATCCACAACGAGGGTGATAGGCGCGGGTGTGGCGTTCTCTATCATGGTACTGACTTGGATGCTTATCTCAGTGAAATCCACAGGGTCGCGTATGGGCGCATTCTCAGCGCCAGCCAGGGCAGAGTAGCAGTCGAGGATCTTGAATGTTCCATTCTTTATGCTCTCTGCCGGGTCCCATCCGAAGCTTCGCATGGCACGCGTGACCTCGGATGGAAACGCATCATAGGTCAGCAATCCACAGGGTTTGCCAGATGCCAGTTGATGTTGAATGAGTTCTTGGCCAAGAGTGCTGGTTCCACTGCCAGGGTCTCCGAGGATGAGGAGGGTGGTGCCAGGCGATAATTCTCCGCCTATGAGTTTGAAGAATTCGTCGAAGCCTCCACGGGTAGGATTGATCCTCCGGAGCAACATAAGGCCGGAGCCGCCTGAGCCGATAAGGACCGCGGTCAGGATGAAGTAGTAGAGGTCCAGAGGTTGTTGGACTGGGGGAGGAGTCTGTGGGGGCACGTTTACGATCGCAGATATAGTCTCTTGGCCAGTGTTTGCAAAAGAATCGGAGACCTGGACCGTCACAAGCCACACCCCCGACGGATCGTTGGACGCGACAGTATAGGTGCCTACCCATTGCGACTGGCCTGGAACATAGACCAGCTGTACAGACGCGATCTGGACAGTTGACGAGGAAATTGCCGCGGTAACATTCCCGGTCGTGAACAGACTTCCATCAGGATAGGTTACCCTAGCATAGATTGGAATAACCTGTCCTGGAGTGTAGGTCTGGCTTGCGATCGAAGCCGATACGGAGAGAGAGGCGATTGTGAAGGCTCTGACGACGCTGGTTGACGGCCCGAGGTTACCGTAGCCGTCGTTGAACGTGCCCGGGTCCAGAGTGGCGACCCATGCGCCCGTCTCTCCGTCAGATGGGATTCGGTAGGTCGTGTAGAATACTCCTAAAGTGGAGTTGTAGGTTGCAGTCGTGTAGAACGATGTTGTCCCATCAGTTTCCGTGATGCGGACTCGCGCCGAGCCAGTCTGCACTGAGGGACCGTTATTGTATTTCGCGGTAAAACTGAATGTTTGAGTCTGGCCTCTAATCAGTACTGCCTGACCGATGTTCAGCTGGGCGATTGTGGCATTTGCAGGATTGACAGTGAAGCTATTCGTTACGCGCGCCAAGGGCCCGCCATTCCCGTACCGGTCGTCGAACTCGCTCAATCCGATCGTAGCCGTCCACGGCCCTGTCTCGTCGCTCGGCAGAACCAGGTATGTGGCATGATAGGCGGCCAAAGTGGAGTTGTAGTTTGCAGAGAGTAGGAAGGACGTTGTCCCGTCAGATTCAGTGACATTGATCTGCGCTGAACCAGTCTGGACGGTCGATCCACTGAGATAATTGGCGGCAAACGTAAATGATTGGATCTGCGTTCTCGTCAAGACTTGTTGACCGACAAGCAGGGTAGCGATTGTCGCATTTGTAGGATAGACGGTGATCGTCTGAGAATCCGGAATCACCTTTGTCGGGTTGCCGGTGAGGGATACTGTCCAGAGACCCGTTGAGACATTGGCGGGTATCACCCATGTTGTTGCCAGGCTTCCTGTCCCGTCCGCCGTGACCATCGTCGGGTAGCCTGGAGCTGAGGTCCCAGCATGGGAGATGTTTACGGTGACAGGCGAGTTATTGTTGTAGCCCCTTGCTTTGATAGACACAGAGAACGTCCTCTCGTAGGAGAGGCTATCTGTCAATCCGACTTGAAATTTTCCCGTCGCTACCGAAGCTATGGGATTGGGATTGTTCTGTTGGACGTTGATGGTATAGTTTCCTACATAGTTGATGCTCGTTCCGAACCTTGAAGGATAGGCTGCACTTATGACAAATGACGTTGAAGGAGCCACAGTTTGGTTGGCCGCGCTACGAGCAGCGCCTGAGGGATCTGTGACCGTCCAGGTAAACTTGTATGTTGTTCCAACCGTGGCACCCGTGACATTGAGAGCCAAGACGACACCGGGCGTATTTGATTCCTGGGTCCTAGCAGGAATTATAGTGAGTGCGTAGCTTGCGGCGTGGGCTTGTGGTGCGAGCCCCAGTACAACAAGCGAGCCCGCTACGAATAGAAGGAGGAGTTGCAGTCTCTTCCGCGAAGTACGCACGGTTCCATTCTCGCAAAACGGATAATGCGCTGATGACTGAGCCGGAGACTAGGGCTAAAGACTCACGTAACTCGCTGGTCTCGCAAGGAGTATACACTGCGACGGCCTAAACCACTTTTTCGAAATAGTTCATTGGAGGGATCTGTGAAGCGGTTATGATTTCACGATAGCCGCTAGACGTCTGAGAAGCAGACCCAAGGATCGCAAAAAGAGCATCATCCAAACAGTTTTCGAAGGCACTTTGATATGTTCGTCAGGCCGGACTGAAACTCTCAAAGGATGCTTGAGTGCGACGACGAGAGGACAGCCAAGACTCAGACGAAATTGGTCCTAGCGAGCCTCAAACTAGTCGCCGCTTGCCGGTTTCGTGAACTCCATCGCTAGCATTGCCAGTGAAGCCGAACCGTACTTGAGAACGTCCTCGTCAACTTTGAACCTTGAGCTATGGTTCGGGTAGATGCATCCCTTCGAGGAATTCACCGTTCCGAGGAAGTAGAACGTGCCTGGTGCCTTGTGGAGGAATCTAGAGAAGTCTTCGCCGCCGAGTATTGGCTCGATGATCTTTGTCTTTGCGCCCGGGATTCTCTTGAGTAGCTTCATCGCCTGCTCTGTTACTCTCGCGTCGTTGACAGTCACGGGATAGGCGTCTTTTTCGAACTCGACGACAGCCTTGGCGCCGAATGCGCGGGCAACGCCCTGCGAGACTTTTAGAACTTTGGTCTTGGCTCGCTTCCTTGTCGCCTCGTTCAGAGTCCTTATGGTCCCTTCGAGATGTGCCTCGTCGGGAATTATGTTCTCTTTTGTTCCGCTGTGGATTGCTCCAACAGTTATTACGAAGGGTTGGACGGGATCGATCATTCTTCCGGATACTCCTTGGAGTGCGATTATGAGCTGAGCGGCAACGTAGACCGGGTCTATAGTCTGATGGGGTGCGGAGCCGTGTCCTCCCTTGCCTACTATCCGAATCTTGAATGTGTCCGGCGCAGCTGCAATCGCGCCTCCACGGAAGCAGAATTCTTTTGACTTATGGTCTCCGTCTATGTGGAGCCCGAAGACATAGTCGACCTTGGGGTTGTTCATGACTCCGTCCTCGATCATCGGCTTTGCTCCTCCCCGGCCGCCATGCTCCTCGGCTGGCTGGAAAAGAAACTTGACGGTGCCGCCAAGCTCGTCTTTGTGATTCGCTAGAAGTTTTGCTGCTCCTAGGAGCATCGCTACATGCGTGTCATGACCACAGGCGTGCATTACTCCTTTGACCTTGGACCTGAACTCGACATCGGCCATCTCCTCCAATGGGAGAGCGTCCATGTCTGCCCTCAGAGCGACAACTCGTCCGGTCCTCGGACTCTTGAGGGTTCCTAGAACTCCAGTTCCGCCGACTTTCTGCTTGACCTCTATGCCCAGGGCCTCGAGTCTCTCAGCGACCAGTTTGGCGGTTGCTTCTTCGTGATAGGCCAGTTCGGGGTTCTGATGAATCTCACGCCTAATTTTGACGATCTCAGGCTCGATCGTTGCCGCTTCTTTGAGAAGATCCAACGTTTGTCGACCCACGCTTTCACGTTGAGCGTGATAAGGCTTCCAGGAAGAATGTACGGCTGTCGTCCTCAAGCTTGACGCAGGTCCCATTCATCGGGATCACTTAGCGTCAAAGGGTCTAGGTACAAGCGTTTATATGCACCATTATACATATGTATTATCATGCATACTGCAGTGTTCGACATTTTGGCCGACCCTACCCGCCGGCGCATCGTCGAGGTGCTCCGGAGCGGCGAACACGCGGTAAACGATATTGTTGAAGAAGTCGGCATCGACCAATCGGGCGTCTCCCGCCACCTCCACATCCTGCATCAGGCAGGCTTCGTACAAGTCCATCCCAACGGCCCCAAGCGCCTCTACTCGCTCCGGCCAGAGCCCTTCCGAGAGCTGGAGACATGGCTGAGGTCTTACAGGCAAAGCATGCAAGAGAGCTTCAGCAGACTCGACGCCCACCTCGAACGAATGAAGAAGGAGGTGAAATAATGCAGAAAGAGAAGATCCAACACAAAGACGACCTAACGATTACTCTCCCCTCAGACAAGGAGGTCCTCATCACTCGGACCCTCCACGCGCCTCGCAAACTCGTGTTTCAAGCGATGACCGAGCCTCGTCACCTAAGAGAGTGGCTTGGCCCCCGGGTCATGACCATGATGGTCGCAGACGCCGACCTCCGCGTCGGCGGCGCGTGGCGCTTTGTGCACCGTGCTCCTGACGGAACGGACCATGCGTTCAGCGGAGTCATCCGCGAGTTCCGAGCTCCTGAGCGCGTTGTGCGCACAAACAATTACGAGAACATACCAGGCGCAGAATCCCTAGAGACAATGACTCTCGAAGAGCACGGTGGAAGGACAGTGGTCAGCATCCGCGTCCTCTTCAAGAGCCGAGAACAACGCGACGGCTACATCGCTTCAGGCGCTGAAGGAGGCATGAGGGAATCCTACGACCGTTTGGACGAACTCCTCCCGAGGATCGCCTGAGTTCAGACCAATACGTGGGTGACGTTTCGGCCCAATCGTCGGACCGTCGCCTCCCCCAATTTTCCTGCATCAATTCTTGCTCAATTCTGCTCGTCTGATTCTTCAGAAAGAGGGGATACGTTTGGTACGGTGGAGCGCCCGACTAACGCCTAGGTCGGCACGATGAGACTGGTAGGCTGGGCCGTTCTTTTTCATGGTCAGGGCTTTGTAGGTATGATCAGTGAACCGTTCGGGCTCCCAACGAAGATGTACAAGTTCTGACCCGTTAGTTTGCTCAGCAATTGCAGTTCTGTGTACATGTTCGTGAAGGCTGCGACTTGAGTAGAATTCCACGTGGTCCCGGTCTGTGCCTCGACCTGGGAAATGATATTGCTGATAGACTGTGCGTTTGCGGAAGCTTGTATTAGCGTAGCGTTTGCCTGAGCTTGGGCTGTGATGATGGTCGCGTTTCGTTGGCCGAGGGCAGTGACGATGAGTTGTTGAGCCTGGAACTCTGCTTGGAGCAGTTGTTGTTGTGCGTTGAGTTTGGCTTGGATTGCCGCGAGGAAGCTGTTAGGTAGAACGATGTCCCTGAGATTGAGTTCCACCAGTTGTATATCGTTTGCTAATGACGGTTCAGTCTCAAGACTAGTCGTTAGCTTGTTCTCGACGCCAACTTGGATCTGCGCCCTTACCGCTTGTAGTTCGTCAGCTGTGTAGTTTGCGACGACATCTCTGACGCTGGACCTGATAAGGGGAACAAGTGCGTTGTCTTCCCAGGACAGTGCTGGATAGTGTTTGTATAGCGTTATGACGTTGGTGGACATCACTTGATAGCGGATGGTCACGTCGAGCGAGACATTCAGATTATCACGTGTGAGAACATTGATGTTGTTGCCTGATCCGACCATCTGTATGGTTTGAACCGCGGTCGAAACTATCACCACGTTCACCCACGGCACGCTCTTCCATGCAAGCGTTGGCCCCGCAACGGGCCCACTGAACTCTCCAGTGTAAGGGTTAACCAATATGCCCACTTGCGACACGCCGACGGTGTAGATGTTGGCGGCGATCAAGCCGAGCGAAGTCAGGGCGATTATTAGTAGTATTACGAATGCTGCGAGTCTACGCGGAAAGCGTACAAGAGACATGTTAGCCCTATTCTCCCGGTTTCCTTCCCAATTGTTTATCAAAGATTTCACCTCCAAATAGTCTTCCAATTATTATTGGAATCATCTTCAAGGTTCTCTATCCAAGGCGAGGAATGTTAGACTGAAGCCTACGGCGAAGGCACCGAGGGCCATGTGTTTGTTTCGGAAGGCATCCCAGTCCCACCATATCCAGAGGGCCGAAAATACCACGGGTCCAGCAATCGCTAGTGCTATTGCGATTCGCCTGAAGAGGAGTGCAACGGTGAAAGTCCCCGAGAATATCCCGCACAAGAGGCAAAGAACGATGGGGATAACTGTCATCTTCGATGCTGCATCCTCGAGGGGCTTCACGCCCTCTTGTCCCGAGGTCTGACCTCGCAAAGCGATCACTCTTCCCGAGCATTGCACAAGGCAACAGTCCACTTCCTCTCCTCCTCTTTGGGCGATCTCGGTCCGCTTTATACGGACCGCAAACCTACCGGCCGTACTCGGCCATTCCAAGATTCTGAGAATGGTCTCTAGCGAACAGCTCGCATGGAATGCGAGCAAAGCCTCCGAGAAATCTCTCGTCGGGTTCATCCTTTCTCCCCGACTATATACTAATGGTCAGCCAGTCAATAAACGTCTATACTATGTATAATAGTGCAGTGAATCCCACGGTCAGATTTTCGCCGCGGAGTCGATAGGTCAACTCTTGGCTAACTGGTAACCTTGCTGAACTATGAGAGACATGTAGGAAAGTCACAATTTTTGCGGAACTCGAGAAGCTTACAGCTGAAGTCAGACTACTAACGATGCTTTTCAGTTTCTCCGACCTCACTAGCTTGAAGCGCTCGCCCTGTGTGCCCGACAGTTAATAATGGCCCGAACATCCCCGATTATTTAGCATCAGGACAAGTGTAAGCCATCATGACAGAACTGACCCAAGAGTCTCAGAAAGTGGAGTCGGCACCCGTTTCTAGCGCGAGCAGGGCCGCCCTCGCCTTCATTTTCGCCACTGTTCTTTTTGACACTCTAGGCTTCGGCATCATCATCCCCGTCCTACCGGGCCTAGTCGTCGGTTTCGTCGGTGGCGATACTGCCCAGGGCGCAGAGGTCTTTGGTCTGTTCGGGACCGTGTGGGCGTTGATGCAGTTCCTTTTCGCGCCACTGCTGGGAGCATTATCTGACCGCTATGGTCGACGACCCGTCCTCATCGTTTCAGCGTTCGGGCTCGGCATCGACTACATGATCATGGCCCTCGCTCCCAACCTAACATGGCTATTCATCGGGAGAGTGGTAAGTGGTATTACCAGTGCCAGCTTCACCGTCAGCTTCGCATACGTGGCAGATACTGTCCGGCCGGAGCGGCGGGCCGGCGCCTTCGGTATGATAGGTTCGATATGGGGCGTGGGATTCATTATCGGACCCCTCGTTGGGGGAGTATTGGGAGGAATCGGCCCGAGGTTCCCCTTCTGGGGAGCGGCTGCGTTATCAATTGCAAGCGCGGCGTACGGGCTTGTTGTGCTGCCCGAGTCGCTACCTATCGCGCACAGAAGCCCTCTCTCGCTTCGTAAAGCAAATCCTGTAGGCTCCATCGGCATGATCCGCGCGAAAAAGGGACTCTCAGGATTTGTAGTAGTCAACTTCCTTAACTTCCTCGCTTTCCAAGTACTCCCCAGCGTCTACGTACTCTATGCCGCTTACAGGTATGGCTGGGGATACGCATTAGTTGGAGCAGCACTCGCCCTGGTCGGAGCCTGCAACATCATCGTCCAAGGGCTCCTCGTCCGGCGATTCGTCACCCGGTTCGGCGAACGTCTCGCACTACTCGTTGGACTAGTATCTGGCACAGCAGGCTTTGTGATATGGGGCC